>Ga0209211_10002034_pt1 | contig 35989 bp, 34 predicted proteins | sample RifGroA2_FD_183992 | JGI IMG/M metagenome (GOLD analysis project Ga0209211, IMG submission 183992) | Groundwater microbial communities from Rifle, Colorado, USA - Groundwater A2 (SPAdes) (version 2) | ecosystem: Environmental > Aquatic > Deep subsurface > Groundwater | place: Rifle, Colorado... | reverse complement strand
ATAATAGAGCGCAAACTACACTGTCGGTAATTATAATGAGCCAAAAGAAACATATTTTATTCGATGCTCATAATCTAAAAGAACACCAATTTAATCTAGAAAATTCTAATTCCTCCTGGCTTTTTATTGCAGGTTTAGGAGAAAAATGGAAAGAAACTTACGAAAGTGCACTTAATTTTACGGAAGCTAAAAACATAAAAATAGCTTTTGCTCCGGGAACTAATCAGGTTCAGGAAGGAAAAGATAAGATCGCTAAAGTATTAGACAAGACAGAGATAGTTTTTGTAAATAAAACAGAAGCACAAATTATTTTAGAAGAAACAGGTAATATTGAGAATTTACTCAAATCTTTTAAAAGTTTGGGGCCGAAAAATGTGGTTATTACAGATGGAACTAACGGATCATATGCGTTGGATAGTGATTCAAATTTTTTCCATCAAGAAATAGTTGCAAGTGAAACAGTTGAAACAACAGGGGCGGGAGATGCATATGCTGCTGCTTTCTTTGCTGCTTTTATTAGTAATAAACCAATACAGGAGTGTATGAGGTGGGGTGCATTAAATTCTTCGTCGGTAATCGAACACATAGGCGCACAAGAGGGATTATTGACTTTGGAGGAAATGGAGAAAAAACTCAATGGTTGATCTATCGAAAATTACAAAAAATGGCCGCGCTTTCTATCTTGCATATGATCAGGGAATGGAACACGGACCTACAGATTTTAGTGATGAAAATATAGACCCGCAAAATATAATTGATCTGGCTTTAAGAGCGGAACCTAATGCAATTATTTTACAAAAAGGTATAGCAGAAAATTATTATTCAGGAAAAGAAATTCAAACTAAAATACCTCTTATTCTAAAACTTAATGGTAAAACAAACCTCTCGACCGGAGAAGACCCTTATTCTCCACAAATTTGCAGTGTTCGTGAAGCAACTTCGCTTAATGCTTCAGCTGTAGGATATACAATCTATGTCGGGAGTAAATTTGAGAATCAAATGTTTCAGGAGTTCTCAAAAATAGAAGAAGAGGCACATGCCGGACTTATTCCTGTTATCGCTTGGATGTATATCGGAGGATCGGGAACAATTGGAAAAGACGTAAGAGAGTTAACGGCTTATGCTGCAAGGCTTGGGCTTGAAATGGGCGCAGACATAGTAAAGATTAAATATCCCGAGAATTTAGAAAACCTTAAGTGGGCTGTCGAATCAGCTGGTAAAGTAAAAGTTGTGGTTTCAGGCGGAAAAATTGAAGATGAAGAAGAATTCTTAAATATGGTGCGATCAGTAATGCAATCGGGTGCAATTGGCATGGCAGCGGGTAGAAATATCTGGCAACGCCCAAATCCCGAAGAGGTCGTAGAAAAAGTCAAAGAAATAATTTTTGGAAACGTATGAAAATTTACTTAGGAGCGGATCACAGAGGTTTTCAGCTTAAAGAAGAGTTAAAGCAAATCTTGCAAAAAAACTACGAAGTAGAAGACTGTGGCGCTTTTGAAAAAGTAGAAAGCGACGACTACACGGATTACGCAAAGATTGTAGCGGAAAAAGTGAGCACAAGCTCTGATTGTTTTGGAATCGTCATTTGCGGATCAGGGGTTGGCGTAGATGTCACTGTAAACAAGTTTGCAAACATCCGTTGCGGATTAGGATTTAATCAAGAACAAATCAAGAAAGCTAGACAAGATGATGATATTAATATCTTAGCGTTGGCGTCCGACTTTACAACTTTTGATGTAGCGAAAGAAATAGTGGAAGCATTTCTAAAAACCGAATTCGAGCCCTCGGAAAACCACAAAAGAAGAATTGAAAAAATTTCGCAGCTATAGCTGATTTCCTACCATTATCACTTCTTCCACTAGTCTATTTGCGTATCCATACTCGTTATCATACCAAGCTACTACCTTCACTAAGTTTTCCCCAACCACTTGCGTCAGAGACAAATCTATAATTGCAGACGCAGAATTTCCCACGATATCAGAGGAAACAATCGGGTCTCGGGTCACCTGAAGTGTTCCATCATATCTTTTGTTTCTGGATTCAGCCTCAAATGCTGAATTTACCTCCTCAACTGTAGTTTTCTTTTTGGTAACAAAAGTAAAATCTGAAAGAGATCCGACAACTACCGGAACTCGAAAAGCCAAGCCAGTAAAGATTCCCTCAAGTTCCGGGAGTGCTTTAGAAGCTGCAATTGTAGCGCCTGTGGAAGTAGGTACGATATTTTGGCTAGCAGCCCTTGCTCTTCTGTAATCTTTGTGTCCTCCGTCTTGCAGTCTTTGATCTGAAGTATAGCCATGGATTGTCGACATCATCGCCTTTTCAACTCCGAAATAATCAACCATCACTTTGGCAACAGGCGTTATGCAATTTGTAGTACATGAAGCGTTGCTGATAATCTTTTCTCTGTGATACTTCTCGCCATTAACCGACCAAACATAAGTATTAATATCTCCCTCTTTAACCGGCGCAGATAAAACTACCGCTCTTGCTCCTGCCTCTAAATGCATTTTCAAGCCTGCTTCAGTTTCAAAATGTCCCGTGGATTCAATAACTACATCAATATTTAAATCCTTCCAAGGCAATTCCTTGGGCTCTTTGATTGCGAAAAATTCAATCGGCTTTCCATCAACAATTAACTTGCCGATTCCCTTTCCTTCTTCTTTTATGGATAAATTATTTTTGAGAGTTCCGTAAGCAGTATCGTATTTTAGAAGATACATCCAGCCCTTAATATCAGTTGATGAGCCCGCATTTACAGCCACAAGATCAATATCTTTAGTAAATCTCTCAAGGATAACTCGATGGGCAATTCTTCCTATTCTTCCATAACCATTAATCGCTACTTTTAGCATAGACCTATGATAGTATTTCCTTTACCCTTTTTACAATCCCTTTACTGTCCAGCTCTTGATAACTAAGCTGCTCTGAAGAAGAAGCGCTATGCGGTTTTTTAGTCACCGCAAGAGAATAAACTTTTATACCCTTTTCTGAGACAACTTCCCTAACTGCATCTCCAATTCCCCCTTCGGGATAATGGTCTTCAACTACCAGAATTGGCTTACTATCAACTGTTGATTCTATTAAAGCTTTACTATCAATTGGCTTTATAGAGTACAAATCAACAATTGTTATGTAAATATTTTCATTTTTTAGAGCTTCGTATGCTTTGAGCGCTTCAAAAATGGTTATTCCAGCAGTTGCGACAACTATTTTATCTTTTTGAGATTTTTTTAATATTTTACTTCCTCCTATCTCAAACTTGTCGCTTAAACCATAAATAACAGGCGTTTTTCCTCTTGTTGTTCGAAAATAAACTAAACCTTTGTATTTTGCAGCTTCCAAGACAAGTTTTTCCGTGGAAATCGCATCACTTGGATAGAAAACTACGCTTTTAGTCAAGCTTCGGAAAAGTGCAATGTCTTCAAGCCCCATTTGGGTTGGTCCATCAGCTCCTATTGAAACTCCGGCATGACTGCCAACAAATTTAATATTAGATTCCGCTAGCGCGGCTATCCTTATTTGATCGTGAGCCCTGGTCCAAAAAGCTGCGAACGTAGATGCAAATACTATTTTTCCCCGACTTGCAAGGCCTTCGGCGACTCCTGCCATATTTTGCTCTGCAATAAACATTTCAAAAAATCTTTCAGGGTTTTCTTTTTCAAAAGTTTCTGAAAAAGTAGAGTTTTTAACCTCAGCATCGAGAACCACCATCTCCGGAAAGTTAAGAAAAATTTTATTTAAAGCATTTCCATAAGCTTGTCTTGTGGAAATTTCTATATCTTTTGGATAATTGGTAAGGGAAACTTCCCTTTTTGTTTGTTTTTTCTCGCTTGAAACAGAAGATAGGGGTTCTCTTATTTTTCCTAACAAATCTTTATCTACCGCCCCAATCTCTTTAAGAGCTTTTTCTAACTGTTCTTTGTCTAACGCTTTTCCATGCCACCCTTCTTTGTCTTCAAAAAAGCTTATTCCTTTTCCTTTAATAGTTTTTGCTAAAATCATTACTGGCTTTTCCTCTGAAGATTCTGCCAGGCTATATGCTTTTGCAATTTCTGCTAAATTATGTCCATCAATTTCTATAGTTTGCCAGCCAAAAGAAGAAATTCTCTTCGCATAAGTTTTAATATCCCAGCCAAGCATTGTTTCCCCACTCTGTCCAAGCCTATTTACATCAAGTATTCCTACTAAATTGTTGAGTTTGTAGTGGGACGCAATTTGCATCGCTTCGAAGTTCGATCCTTCTGAAAATTCACCATCTCCCAATAAAACAAAAGTTTTATAAAAACTTCTATCGATATATTTGGAGTTAATTGCCATTCCCACTCCCATAGAAAGTCCCTGACCTAAAGAGCCGGTTGGAACATCAACGTAGGAAAAATCTATTGATGGATGTCCCTCAAGCCTTGACCCAAATTTTCTATATGTCATGAGTTCTTCTTCTGAAACAACACCTGCTACTTTCCAAAGTGAATAAAAAAGAGGAGTTGCGTGGCCTTTGGAAAAAATTATGCGATCATTATTTGGATTTTTTGGATTTTCTACATCAAACTTTAGGAATCCTCCAAAGAAAAGAACTGTCATAAGATCAGTCGCAGAAAGTGAAGATGTGGGGTGGCCTGATCCGGCTTGAGCTGATGAAACAAGTATTAGAAAGCGAATAAATTTGGCTAGATTTTCGAGGTCTCTCATAAAACTATCGTACCTCAATAGGGAGTAGCTTTCAAACTCTGATATAATCTTTGAAATGGATTTCTTAAATACAATAATTTTCTCTATTGTCGAAGGCCTAACAGAGTTTTTACCGGTTTCCTCAACTGGGCATTTAAATCTTACGCGTGTAATTTTAAATATTCCAAAAAGTGATTTTTTTACTACGTTTGAAATCTTTATACAATTGGGCGCAATACTCGCAGTGGTCGTCCTTTATTTTAAAAGAGTGATGGCGAGCTCTCTGATTTGGAAGAAAATTCTTGTTTCCTTCATTCCAACAGGAATAATAGGACTCATTTTTGGAAAGTTTATTAAAAACTTTCTTGTAAGTAATGAATATATAACTCTTCTGGCTCTTTTTCTAGGAGGTATCGCCCTAATTATTCTTGAGCTCCTTTATAAAGAAAAGGAACATCATTTTGAAAATATTGAAAAAATTCCCTATATGAGCGTAGTTTTAATAGGACTTTTCCAAGCAATTGCTGTTGTTCCTGGGGTTTCTCGTTCTGCTGCAACTATCGTAGGCGCTCTTTTCTTAGGAATAAAAAGAAAAACTGCTGTTGAGTTTTCTTTTCTCCTAGCTGTACCGACCATGCTTGCTGCGACCATTTTTGATCTAAATGAAGCTAATTTTAATTTTTCTTCAGATGAGTTATCTTTTATGACATTTGGTTTTATAGGATCTTTTATAACAGCTATCTTCGCTATAAAATTTTTCCTAAATTTTATTAAAAACCATACTTTTATTCCTTTTGGTATTTATAGAATCGTTCTTTCAGTGCTTTTCTATTTTTTAATAATCGAGTGAATACTTTTGAAAATATTTATGAATTAGTCGCTAAAATTCCTAAGGGAAAAGTTACCACTTACGGCAGGCTTGCTAAAATGATTGGTACTACTCCTAAAGTGGTCGGATACGCACTTCACAGTAATAATGATCCCAAAAATGTTCCTTGTCATAGGGTTATTAACTCAAAAGGAGAAATCTCAAAAGGCTATGCTTTCGGAGGCCCGGAAAATCAACGAAAACTTCTTGAAAAGGAAGGTGTAAGGTTTAATAAAAACAATAGGGTGAATCTTGAGAAACTAGATTATTTTATTTAAAATATGCTACGAAAACTTTCTCTTCCCTCTTTATTTTTTTTCTCTATCGCTATTTTTTTTCTTCTTTTTATCCATCTTCATGGTTTCATTTCTTATGATGACGGGTGGTTTTTACAGGGAGCGAAGCGAATTATTGACGGAGAAATCCCTTACAGGAATTTTGAGTTTCTTTATAATCCCGGCGGCCTCTATCTAAATGTTTTGGGTTTTCTTCTTTTTGGAGAAAGCATTTTAGCTTCAAGAATAATTGCTTTAATTAATTCATTTATAGCTGTAGGCTTAATTTATTTAATTGGAAGAGGAATTAAGCTACAAAAGGTTTTAATAGTTATTCTCATTCTCTCCTACATTTTTTGGGCACCAGGACATGTAAACTTTGTCTGGCCTGTGGTTTTTTGCTTAACTACTGCTTTGGCTTCGGGTTTTCTCTTTTTAGAGGAGTCTAAAAATAAGAATTTAAACAACAAATTAATTTTCTCAACCGGCGCTTTATCTGCTTTAACTTTTTTAATAAAACAAAACTTTGGACTGGCAATTTTTTTGGCAGATATTGTTTTACTTATTCTGTTAAAAAAATACCGTAACTTGAAGTCTTTCTTAAATTTCTTCCTCGGACATGCAATCGTTATTTTTTTACAATTACTTTATTTTTTAAAAACCGAAAGCTTAGTTATTTATCTAAAACAAATTTACTATTTTACCTATATTAAAATTTTTAAAGAGGGGATTCTTAATTCGCCCTTACCCTGGGAATATCCGGGAAACATTTTATTTAAAATAGCCAAGACAGGATTCTATGCCCTACCTTTAATTATTTCTATTTATGCTTTTTTAATAATTTTTCGGAAAAAGAAAAATGATATTTTGTTATTTTTTCCTCTCGTCTCAATTTTTTACTATCTTTTTAGTATTCGTCCAACTACAGATTTCGTTCATCTCCCGCCACTTATTGCCGTTTCATTAATTCCACTTGTATTAATCTCTCTATATGAAAAAAGGCGTTTAATCAAACTAGGATCACTGGTATTATTGATTGGATTTTTAACTCTAGGTTTTTATTCAACATTTTTCCAAAGTTATTACCGCTGGCATCCTCCCTTGATTAAAAATAATTATTTTATTAATGGTCCGCGCGTAAATATCTGGACAGACAAAAGTGAAGCTGAAAGCATTAAACAAGCTATTAAATACTTTGGGGAACATGCAAAAAACGAGGAATATACTTTCGTTTATAATTTTTCTCCCGCCTATTATCAAATTCTAAATAAAAAAAATCCGACTCCCTACGATTATATGCATTGGGGTGTATTAACAAACGAAGTAGAAATAAATACAATAAAAATTCTTAAGCAAAAAAGAATTGTTCACTTAATTACGGACGAAAATGCGTATAAGAAACAAACAGAAATTGGGGATTTTATCAAAAAGAATTATAAGAAAGAATTAATAATTAATAAGATTACTATCTGGAAACTCCTCTAAATCTATATTTCAATACTGTTATTAACATACTTAATCCTACCCAAATTGCTCTATTTAATGATCCTGTAATTTTCGACTCTCCGACTCTTGCATTATAATGCACGGGAATTTCCAAAACCTTAAAATTATTAAGAATAGTAAGAGCTAAAAGTTCTGCCAAGAAATACGATCCTCCAACCGAAAGTTTAGGCAGAATTTTTTTTATTACCTCTTTTTTTATTAGTCTATAAGTACAACCGCAATCCGAAATAGGGAAACCCGATCGATATAAAATCTGAATAAATTTAGCCAAAAAAATATTCCCAAAACGAAGTAAAAATCCCATATTTGCCTTTTTACTTATGTATTTAGGATTTGTTCTTGTTCCTATGACTACATCAAATTCTTCTATTTTTTTAAGAAACCTCAATGCGTCTTTAGCGATAAATGTTCCCTCGGGTTCGCAAATGAAAATATAATCACCTTTTGCTTCCCGCAAGCCTCTAATAATTGCAAAGCCGTAACCCTGTTTTTTCTCTGAAACAACTTTGACTTTTTTCTTTAATGCAATCTTTGCAGTATTATCAGTAGAATTATTATCAACAACAACAATCTCATCTATTATTCGGAGTTTTTTGAAGTCTGAAATTGCCTCTGCAATATACTCTTCCTCGTTAAAAGCAGGAAAAACAAGAGACGCTTTTTTCCCTTTATGCATCGGGACAATTATAAACTAATTAGGGGCGGTTTGTGGATAATGACATTTTTTCCATTTTTTGCCTGATCCGCACCAGCAAGGATCATTTCGTCCAATCTTCTTTTTTCCGCTTACAGCTGATTGACTACTGTCTACTGCTGTAGTCTGTTGGCTATTTCCTATTTGCTGTTTTTGCGAAACTTCGTCTGCTCCGATGTCTCCTCCAGCAGGCTCTTCTGTAACGTGTTTATATTCTGGCATTTGAGGAATTGCAACTTGGATTCTAAAGATTCTATGACTAATTTCATCATCAATTGCAGTAATCAAATTTTCAAACATTGTGTAGGCCTCATTTTTATATTCAACTAAAGGGTCTTTTTGACCATAACCGCGAAGTCCTATTCCTTCCCTTAAGTTTTCTACTGCATCTAGATGATCCGTCCAAAGAGAATCTATGCTTGAAAGAATTGCGAATCTTTCAATTTGCCGAGCAACTTCTTCTCCCAAGTCTTCTTCTCTTTTTTTATAAAGATCGGAAGCAAGTCGCATCAGAAAATCAATTTTATCCTGTTCCCCTCCTAAAGTTTCAAGTTGCTTTGTAATTTCTTTTTGTGAATTCTCATCAAAAGGAATTATTGTCGAAAATTGTGAAATTATTTTCTCGTTTGGATTTAAGCTTTCTCCTTCCGATAAGCTTGAATAAACAATATCAGTTATAGATTTATTTATTTTTTCTAAAACTTCCTCTCTTAACTCTTTTTTAAGTTCTTCTGTTTTTTCAGATTCTAGAACCTTTCTTCTTCTTTTGTAGATTATTTCTCTTTGCTTGTTTAAAACATCATCGTATTCTACAAGATGTTTTCTTATATCAAAATTGAATCCTTCTACTTTAGTCTGGGCCCCTTCGATAGCCCTTGACACGATTGAGTGTTCAAGAGGAACTTCTTCAGGCATATTAAATCTTGTCATGAGTCCTTTTATAGCATCTCCACCAAAAAGTCTCATAATTTCATCATCTAAGGAAACAAAGAACTTTGATTCACCTGGATCTCCTTGGCGGCCAGACCTTCCTCTTAACTGGTTATCAATTCTACGTGATTCGTGCCTTTCGGTTCCGACAACCAAGAGTCCCCCAAGAGACAAAACTTTATCATGCCCCTCCTGCCAGATTTTCCACTCTTTACTTTCTTTATCTTCTTCTCCGTCTGCAGTTTTAGGAGTGTCTCCCCCTAATACAATATCTACGCCTCGGCCTGCCATATTTGTTGCAACAGTTACACCACCAACTTCTCCGGCTTTTGCAATAATTTCAGCTTCTCTAACGTGATTTTTTGCGTTTAAAACTTCATGCTTTATTCCGCGTCTTTTTAGAAGCTCTGCAATTATCTCGTTTTTTTCAATCGATGTAGTTCCCACCAAAACAGGCTGTCCTTTTTTATCTGCTTCTGCTATAACATCAGCCACCGCAGAATACTTTGCCCTGGAAGTCTTATATATGGCATCCGAATAATCTTTCCTTATCATTTCTTTATTCGTCGGAATAACTACAACATCTAAGTTGTAGATTTTATGAAATTCTTGAGCTTCAGTTACAGCTGTACCGGTCATTCCGGCTAGTTTTTCGTAAAGCCTAAAATAATTTTGAAGTGAAACAGTAGCTAAGGTTTTTGATTCTCGCTGAATAGTTACATTTTCTTTTGCTTCGATGGCTTGATGCAATCCTTCAGAAAGTCTTCTTCCCTCCATTAATCTTCCCGTAAATTCATCTACCAGAATCACTTGGTTATCCTTAACTATATAGTCCTTTTCTTTATGAAAAAGAGTGCGTGCTTTAAGGGCTGCTTCCAAATGGTAGACGGTATCGAAATCCTTTTCGTAGATATTGGATATACCATATAGCTTTTCGATTTTCCCCAGTCCATGATCAGTCAAATGAGCAGTTCTAAGTTTTTCATCGATTTTATAATCGAGATCTGGAATTAATTTTTCAACAAGTGTCGCGTATTCATAATATTTTTTAGTTGGGGCTTCATCAGGAGCTGAAATTATGTGCGGGGTCCTTGCTTCGTCAATTAAAACAGAATCTACCTCATCAACTATCGCATAGTAGTAATCTCTCTGGACTACATCAGAAAGACTTGCGGCCATATTGTCTCTGAGATAATCAAACCCAAATTCAGAGTTTATACCGTAGACAACACCCGCCTCATAAGCTTCTTTTCTAGAAATCGGTCTTAAATGAGCTAATCTAAAATCGCTTACTTCTTTATTTTCAAAATTCGGATCAAAAATAAAAGATTGTTCGTTTATTATCGATGAAACACTTACTCCAAGTAGGTTAAAGATTGGCCCCATCCATCCAGCATCACGTCTCGCCAGGTAATCGTTTACCGTAACAAGATGTACTGGTTTCCCAGTTAAAGAGTGGAGATATAAAGCAGGAGTTGCAGAAAGAGTTTTTCCTTCTCCTGTTTTTTGCTCTGCAATTTTTCCATGAGCTAAAACTGCCGCGGCTGTTAATTGAACGTCAAAGTGTCTTTGTCCTATTGTTCGCCTAGCCGCTTCGCGAACTAGGGCAAAAGCTTGGGGAAGAAGACTATCAATCGGCTCTCCGTCTTCAAGTCTTTCTTTAAACTCGTTTGTTTTTTCATTAAAATCTGAAATTTTTATTTTTTTGAATTCTTCTTCAAAGGAATTAATTTCTTGAATAATTCCTTTGAATCTATTAATTTCTTTTTCGTTGGAATCAAAAATTCGATTGAGGATGGGCAACATTTAAGTTACTCTGTATTCTATCACAGTTTGAGGATCAATTGGATGAGCTCCAAATTACTCACCAATTACTTTCTTTTCTTTGTCTTTCTCTTCTTCTTTGGCATTCAGAATCACCCCCTTCGGAAATAACTAATCTACTTCAGTCTTAATTAATTTTGTGAAAAATGTCAAGAAAAAAAGTTGGCTTCAAAAACTGTCGTTTAGATTGCCAAATTAAGAAAAATCAGTTGGTGAAAATTTTATTTTTTAGGAGTAATTTTTGTGAAGTCTAAGTATTTATGAAGTGCTTTTGGAACATTAACACTCCCATCTTTTTCTTGGAAATTTTCCAAAATTGCAACGATAGGTCTTGTAGAAAAGGCTGTTCCATTTAGAATATTTACAAATTTTTTATCTCCCCCGTCCTGATATTTTATATTTAGTCTTCTTGCCTGAAAATCAGTTGTAGTTGAGGTTGAAGTCATCTCTCTATATTTTCTTTCTGAAACAATCCACACCTCAAGATCGTATTTTCTAGCAGTAGGAAAACCTAAATCTCCTGTTACCATTTTGACAACCTGGTAAGGAAGCTCGAGTAATGTGAGCAGTTTTTCTTCCAGAGATAAAAGATATTCATGCTCTTTATCGTCTTCGCCCTGTTTTACAAATGAAACCATTTCCACTTTGTCAAATTGATGCGCTCTTATAATTCCTCTTGTATCCTTTCCGTAGCTTCCGGCTTCCCTTCTGAAACAGGTCGAAAAACCTACATATCTTTTGGGTAAATCCTTTACGCTTAAAGCTTCATCCTTATGCATTGCTACAATTGATTGTTCGGAAGTACCAACCAATACCAAGTCGTCTTTTTCCAAAACATACATATCTTCAATTCCTCCGTGCTCGGTGTATCCTAAACCCTTCATAATATCAGTTTTTATAAGAACCGGCGGAATAACTGGAGTGAAGTTTTCTTTCAAAAGAGTCTCGAAAGCAAGTTGCCTAAGTGCAAATTCCAGGAGAGCTCCTTCGTTTTTTAAGAAATAAAATCTTGTTCCTGAAATTTTTCCTGCTCTCTCAACATCAATTACATCAAGCGCTTCTCCAAGAGCCAAATGATCTTTAGGTGTAAAATTAAATTTTCTAGGAGTCCCCACTTTCCTTATTACTTCATTTTCTGTTTCATCTTTTCCAACTTTAACGTCAGGCTTAGCGGGATTTGGAATTTCGAGTAAAAGTTTTTCTAAATCCTTTTCTAGTGGAGTCAATTCTTTCTCAAGGGCTGAAAGCTGTTGTTTTATTTTTTTACCCTTTTCTATATTTTTTTCTTGAGCTATCTTGTTTCTTTCTTCTTGAAGCTTTTGTTTTACGGTATTCAAAACCCCTACGTCCTTATCTACTTCTAAAACTTCGTCGATATCTACTTTTACTCCCTTATCTTTTGCCGCTTTCGCAACAAGTTCCTTATTTTCTCTTATAAATTTAATATCAAGCATAGCTATTTAAGATTATATCGCTTTTTTACTTCTTTTGACTATCCAAGAACTTTCTAAATTTTTCGAGAGCTTTTTTTCTGTGTGAGAGTTTACTTTTTCCTAAAAGGCCCATTTCCGCATAGGTTAATTTCTGTCCTAACGGAATAATAATGGGATCAAACCCCCAACCTTCTGTACCTCTCTCTTCATGAGCTAATGTAGCCTGTACCTCACCAAGAAAGACATGAGTATTTTTTCCATCACGATACCCAACCGCACTTGTTACCGTAACGTTTCTGTTTTTTTCACTTTTTAAAATCTCCAGCACTCTTCTGTTTCCAAGTTTATCGAGGATAAATTTGGCGAACGGCCCAGGAAAACCGTTCCATGCCTCAATAAAAACTCCGACATCATCTATTATCACAGGCTTGCGAAGAATCTTAAAGGCCGCTTCTGCTTTTCTTTTTGCCACATACTCCAGATCCATACTCTGGACTTCATCAATTTCTATATTCACAGTTTCAAGCGGAATTCCCAGAATGTGCTCTGCCTCAATAATCTTTCCTTTATTTCCCGTAGCAAATAGAAGTTTCTTCATTTAGAGGCTTCTTCGAGTCTTTTTATAACAAATTTTTTATCCAGTGACAAAAGAAGCCAGGCGAGTTTTGGGCCATGATCCTTGCCTATCAAACTCTTATAAAATGCTTCAAAAGTTTCATTTGATGATAAATTAAGCTCTTTTCCCAAATCATAAATTTTTGTTTGCAATTCGGTCGGATCTTTGACGCTTACTACAAACCTTGATGCTTTCATTAGAAAATTTTTTTGTTTTTCCGTTAATGTTTTAGCTTCTTCGGGTAGCTCCCTTTGAACAGTAAACTTTTGATCTTCCGGAGCGAATCGCTCCACCCAAACTCTTGCATATTTTGCCCACCGCTCAAGTCCTTCTTTTTTAATCTCATCTTCCATATTTGGCATCTGTACCCATTGTGCTAAAACTGAAAAACGAACTTTCGGAGGCTTATCAACTTTTCCAATTTGAGACATTTCAAAAATTCTAGCTAGATCCTGATCGGTTTTATTAAAATATGCGCTTGCGGCTCTTTGATAATCATCAAAAAGATTTGAAATCGTATCTTGCGCCGATGGATCGAAATTAATTTGAGTATTTACTTTAATCCTAACTATAAGAAATCGGATTAATTCCGGAGGTAAAATCTCAAGCATTTCTTTAGCTGATACCCCAACGCCGCGGGAAGATGACATCTTTCTCCCCCCAACGAGTATCCATTCATATGCAATCGGGTATGGAACAGGGTAATTAATAACGCGTTCGCAGACTAGCTTCGCGAGATCATGGGATCCACCCGATGACATATGATCTTTTCCCGCTCCTTCAACTGTAATTCCAATCACTCTCCATTTAACCGGCCACTCAACTTTCCAAGAAAGTTTACCGGCAATATTATCTTTTGAGCTAAACGGCGATATTTTTCCTTTTGTTCCGCAGCCTTTCGTATATTTGACTTTATCCAAAGCACATTCATAAGTTACTTCTTTTCCATCCCAATTAGTTACGCTCGTAGTCGAAACTTTTCCGCAGTTTTCGCAGTAGACTTGAAAAGGATACCAATTGTTTGACAATTTTCTATCATACAATTCCTCGTAAATTTTTCTGACTTCCGACGCTTGATCCAAAACTTCCTTTATCGGATCATTCATTCGTCCCGAAGTGTATAAATCCTTAGTCCAGATAATTTCCGGTTCGCAGCCAATAGTCCGAAAAACTTTTTCAAATTCCGAAGCATAAAATCTGGCATAATTTTCAAAACCAGGCCCTGGCGAAGGAATTTTAAAAAGTGGCATTCCCAGATATTTTTCATATTTTTCCCTTGACAAATAACTTGGAATATCATCCATGGGGTCATGATCCTCAAAAACATAAGTAAACTTTGCCTTTACGCCTTTATCTTTTAAGGCTTTATAAACCAGATCATGCACAACTACGCCCCGTAAAGCACCCACATGTACTCTTCCTGAGGGAGTTTTCATATCATCAACCCAATATGGTTTGTACTTGCCTGAGGAAATTATTTCCGAAGCTACCTTGTCAGCCCAAAACATGAAGTTATTGTAGCCTTTTTTGCTTGCCAATAAAAGAGGAGGTATCTTATTTAAAGTTTTAGTAAATAGTGGTTGGTCGGATGAAGTTTGAATCCAACTTTTTGATATAGACTGTTTGCCGCTACTCGTTTGGGGTTGGTTGTTAGTTCTATTACTTCAACTCCTTGTTTTCTTGCCCATTCAATCAGATCGAGAAGTATTTTTTCACCTAATCCCTGTCCTCTGAATTTTTCATTTACTATCATATCTTCGACTACTGCTTGTTTTCTAAGTAAAGTCTGTCTTGGAAATATCCATCCCATTCCAGCCAATTCGCCATCTAGTTCTATTTTTGATATGTACCCGTTAAGAATAGCTTTATAAAGTGAATCTTCGTTAACTGTAGCACTTGGGTCAAGCTGAGTAACTAACTCCTTCACTTTTCTTAAATCGTATACAAATTTATCCTGAACAAACTTTAAGAGTTTTTGATTAGAGTCAAATGCTATCGTTTTAAGATCTTTAAGAAAAACCCAGCTTATACTGGAATTTTCTTTCTTATCAAGTTTTACTTCCCCATCAATTTCAGTAAGATAGGCAAAAGTTATTATCGGAAATTCATACTCATCGAAACTTGACTTTCCCGTAAATGATCCAAGAAAAGTAACGTTTGAATTAACTCCAAGCTCTTCTTTTATTTCTCGCTTTAAGGTTTGTTCTGCAGTCTCTCCTTCCTGGATATAGCCCCCAAAAAAATCCCATTCGCCGTAAAAAGGTTCATCTTTTAAATTTCTTTTGCCAACTAGTATTTTTTGATCTTTTATTATAATTGCAGTTGCTGTAGGCTTGGGGTTATTGAATTTACAAAGAATACAATCACACCTTTTCATTAAATGAGTTTATTTTATTGAATCTACTGTGTAGGTGATTTTTCCGGCTGGTGCTTCAACTTCGACTTTTTCTCCAACTTTTTTACCAATTAATGCACTTCCTAACGGAGACTCATGAGAAATTTTCTTCTCCTTAGGATCTGCTTCCCATTCTCCAACGACCACAAAACTTTCCTTTTTCCCATCAACTGCAACCGTTACTGTAGAGCCCAATTTAACTGCGCTATGAGATTTGTTGCTTGAAATTATTTCAACTTGTTTTAAGAGTTCTTCAAGCTCTCCAATCCTTCCGTCTACAAAAGAAAGCTCTTCACGGGCTACAGTATACTCTGCATTTTCCGATAAATCGCCCAAATTTCTGGCTTGAGAAACGCGACTTAATACTTCTGGGCGCCTAACTTTTACTAGCCCATCGTGTTCTTTTTTAAGCTCATTTAGGCCTTCTTTGGTTAAATATATTTTTTTGCTATCCATTCTTTTAAACAAAAATCCCTCGCCATTAATCTTGAGGGAATAAGTGTATCGGGGAAATGATATAGTAAATAATATTCTTTGTCAATGTCCTCTAGTATAGATTTTAAGGACAAATTTTCCTCTGTCTCTAGGGTGAAAAGCGAGTACTTTATCTGTAATTTTTTCTCTCCCAATTTTCTTTTGCATAAGATTTATCTGAATTTTTTTAGCGAAAAATTCAAGCTTTAGAATGTCAAACAAATATAAAAAAAGTGAAAAAGGATTTTTTCCAGAATTAATTTTGTACGCTACGATATTAGGAAGATATTTTTTTATCCAATTATTGTGCGGCATAAATTTTTCATAAATTTTATCTCTTTGGAATAAAGGTCTAAGCTGTGCTATTTCGTGAGCCAAATATAAATTCCTTTCAGATTTTTTAAACTCTAGCCTTTCTTCATCTACTAACATATTTAGACAAAATAAGTTCTCCAGGTTCTTGGACCCCCTTCCCCGGTATTTACCCAAAATCTTAAGAGCAGTGATGAGAAAAAGTCTAGTGATCCATAGGTTATTCTTTCTTGAAATAATAAATATGTCTATATCCTCCTTCTTTTCGCTATTTAACATTGCGAGTGATCCACTTATTCCTATCATTTTTATTGTTGGGAACAGAAAAAGAGGCTTCAAGATTTTTATTGCGTAAGCTATTTTAGCTTTATTTTGTCTTTCCTTTTGTAATCGTTTTTTAATTAGGTCCTCTTTTCCTTTTAAGAAATAAAACCCATCTTTTGAGGAAATGTTTTTGTCCGAGAATTGTTCTTCGAAATTTCTCCTATCAATCTTTTTACTGCTAATCAAAAAGCGCCAGACTTCTTCTTTTTTTAGTGGATAATCAAAGATACTTGCGTAGAGCAGGGTTTTAAAGACATTATTGCTCCTGCTCATAAAGAAAGATTACTTGAGAAAAGCCTTTAATTAAAGTTTCTGTTGCGCTTTGAGGAGATGATCCTCCTAGAGTCGCGTTCACGCTATCTTTAAGATAGTTATTAAGTTTATCGTTCAAACCATTGTCATGGGTACTATCCACAAAATAAGAGGACGTGGCGCTGCCTGCTTGCTTCACAAAAATCGAAAGAGTTGGGTCATCTTCGAGCTTTGATGCAAGTCGTGTTTCAGGATAAATTTCGCCAAAAAATCGAGTTTTTGCTTCCTCTGTATAAAGCTTTTCTTTCGAACTCTCTTCGGCTAAAAACTTTAGAAATAGCAAGGCTTCTCTTTGATGCTTGCTTTTAACAGAGATTCCATCTGCCCAGTAGCTAGCCAAATTAGTAGGATTATCGCTTGTAAGTTGGGGTACGGGAGCAATTTGAAACTCTAGATCTGGATTAAGAGCCTTAATTGTAAAATAGTCCCAGGAGTAAGCAAAAATCATAGCCGTGTTTCCCTGCGAAAAAGAAAGAATCGAATTATCTAGCGTCCCGTTCCAGACTGCCCCGTCTCCTTTTGCAAAAGAGGTGTAAAAATCTAGCGCATCAGAAACTCTCTGACTATTTTGCGAAATATCTAGGGTATCTACTCCATTTTGAACAAATAGAAGCGAAATAATATCAGGCGCATGTGAAACATTCTCAAATGTGCCAATTGAAGCCCCGGCGGTCTGAATTTTTCCATCTTGATCTTTAATAGTTAAGGTTTGGGACGCTGTTATAAAATCATTCCAGGTTGAGGGTATACTTACACCTGCAGCAGATAATTTATCATTGTTAATAAAGAGGGCAAGAGCGTCAATGTTAAAAGGCAAACCATAGATTGCTCCATTTTTTATTAAATCTCGCGCTGCAACACTAAAATATTTTTCTTTAAATTGTTCTCTCGAAATTATATTTGTGGGAATGGGAAGAAGGTCGGAACTAAGCATCGGGTACCAGGTATTATGGAATCTGAAAATATCGGGTCCTGAACCGTTTGCGATACGAGTTTCAAGTCTTTCCCTGTATTCTTTTATGTCCTCTTTTGAATATTCCACGCTAATAGTCGGGTTTTCTCTTTCAAACTCTGAAATAATACTTTGCATAACAGCTTTGTTTTCCCAAAGCCCCCAATAGGTAAGAGTGACATTACTAACTTTCTTCGAACCAAATTTTGGAAGTATTACTCCAATAAAAATTGTCAAAATCAGTAAAATCACTAATAGTCCAATAAATACACGTAGAATTTTTCCAAAAGGAATTCCAGGTTTTCTAGAAAGATTTCCCGGAGACGGTGCTGGCTGCTCTATTTGAGGCTCTGAAATTGGTGGGACAACAGGTGACGTCACCTGTCCTGGTTGACTAGGTTGACTTTGAGGAGTAAATACGGTTTGTTCTTCCATAAGTTCGCTTTTTAATAGTATAATACCTCTAATTCTTTTTCGCCATGGATTTTTTTAAAACATATTCCAAGGGACTTAAGAAAATAAAAAAAGCTAATTTAAAAAAGATTAGCTCTATATTTTTCTGGTTTATGACCGGAGCGATTCTGGCTAGCTTTTTTTTACTCGGATTTTCTTATCTGCTTTTTCAAAAAACTTATCAAAATGTGGTCTATCCAGGAGTTACGGTTGATGGGGTTAATTTCAGTCAAAAATCAGGAGATTTCGTTAAAAAATACTATGATAAGAAAAACGAAGAGATAAAAGATACAAAACTGGTTTTTAGCTTTGAGAACAATGTTGCGACGGTTTCTGCTCAAGATATAGACCTTGGATACGATAGTGATCTTTTGGCGATACAAAGTTTGTCTATCGGAAGAACCGGAGATGCTTTTACAAATATAAGCTTGATAGTTCAGGCATATTTTTCAGGAATTAACCTAGAACCTTCTTACACTTATACCGAATCAAAGCTTGCTGAAAAATTATCTTCAATTGTGGCCAAAATTAATACTAAGCCGCAAAATGCTGTATTTGAATTTAAAGATAACCGCGTTACTGCTTTTAAACCATCTTTAAATGGACGAGATGTAGATGTAGAGAAAACTAATGACCTTATAACACAAAAGCAAAAAGCTATCGTCAAACTAGGAAAACCCCAAATTTTAACTTTTACTGTTCCAATAAAAATAATTGAGCCTGAGATAACAACAGATAAGGCAAATAATTTAGGAATCAAAGAACTTATAGGAGTTGGAACATCTCTTTTTGCAGGGTCTATAGAATCAAGAATTTATAATATTAATCTTGCAACTTCCCGCATAAATGGGGCCTTAATTAAGCCGGATGAGGTATTTTCTTTTAATGAAGTTCTAGGAGACATTTCTGCCTTTACAGGCTACAAGCAAGCTTATGTAATTCAAAATGGTAGAACAGTTCTTGGAGACGGAGGTGGAGTCTGTCAGGTTTCAACAACTTTCTTTAGAGCCATTTTAAATGCCGGACTTCCTATTATAGAGCGCACTGCGCATGCATACAGAGTTTCTTATTACGAGCAGGATTCTCCGCCGGGACTCGATGCCACAATTTATGTTCCAACGGTTGACTTGAAGTTTAAGAACGACACAGGGAGCTACATTTTGGTGCAAGCAGTTGTAGACAACGCTAACCAAAGACTAACATTTTATTTTTATGGAAAAAAAGACGGAAGAGTAGTCAATATGTCTAGTCCCGTTATAACTTCGCAAGCTCCTCCACCCGAAGCTAAATACGAAGACGATCCGACTCTGCCTACGGGACAAGTTAAGCAAGTTGACTTTGCAGCATGGGGAGCAAATGTTTATTTCACAAGAGAAGTTATTAAAGACGGGAAAAAGATAATATCCGAAAGATTTAATTCAAATTATAGACCTTGGCAAGCAGTTTTCCTCAGAGGAACTAAGCCTTAAACTTTTGTGAATAAAGTAATCACTCCAAAAGAAGCTATCGATATTTCGAGTAAACTTCGCAGTGAAGACAAAATTATTGTTTTAACCGGAGGGTGTTTTGATGTTTTACATTTTGGACATATTTCTTTTCTTAAAAATGCAAAAAATATTGGCGACAAAATATTCTTACTACTCGAAAGTGATGGAAGCGTCAAAATAAAAAAGGGCAAGGATAGGCCTGTAAATAATCAAAAAAATAGAGCTAATAATTTAGCTAGGTATAAATTCGTAGATTATGTAATAATGCTGCCAAAGCTTGAAAAAAATGAAGAATATGATAGACTTGTAACTCAAATCAGACCTGACGTAATTGCTTCTACTAAAAATGATCCAAATTCTGCCCACAAAAGACGCCAGGCGAAATTGGTAGGAGCAGAATATAAAGAGGTCATTGAGAGGATATCAAATTTATCAACAACATCCCTGCTTAAAGGAAAGAGTTAAATGGACAAATTTTTGGAAATAATTAGACCTAATTTAAAGTTAATACTTGGAGCACTTGTAGTTATCTTCGTTATCGCCGTAATAATTACTATCTTCGCAAGACTTGGAAAATCAACTACTGTTAGTATGAATAACAAAACTTTTAAAGTAACTGTTGCTAAAACTATTGAGGAAAAGCAAAAAGGACTATCCGGACAGAAAAGCTTGGGACAAGACAAGGGAATGCTATTTGTTTTTAATGAAAAGGGTTATTATTCTTTTTGGATGAAAGACATGAAATTTCCAATTGATATAATTTTTATTGACGGCGAGACAATTGTCACAATTTATAAAAATATTTCCAATCCTCCTTCTGGAAAAAATCCTTCAACAGTCTATCAACCGAAACAAGCAGTTGATAAGGTTTTGGAAGTTAATTCAGGCATTTCCGCGAAATATAATATAAAAGAAGGAAATAAGGTAGAATTTAAAAACCTCTGAGAATTGCTTCATGATTATTCTTGGAATTGAAACAAGCTGTGATGAAACAAGTGCATCCGTTTTGGAAGTCGACGGACAAAACTCAAAACCAATTCTTAAATCTAACATTATTAGCTCTTCTTTAAAGCTCCATCAAAAAACCGGAGGAATAGTTCCTGAAATTGCTGCCAGGGAGCAAGTCAAATATATTATTCCCGTTATAAAAGAGGCAATTTCCAAAGCAGATATTAAAAACTCGCAAATCGATACTATTGCTGTAACTTATGGTCCAGGACTCTTGGGCTCTTTATTGGTCGGAGTTGAAACAGCGAAAACCCTATCTTTTATTTGGAAAAAGCCCTTAGTACCGGTAAATCATCTGACAGGACATGTTTACGCGAATTTCATAGAAGGAATTCCAGATTTTCCTGCAATTGGACTTATCGTATCAGGAGGCCACACAGATTTAATATTAATAAATGGACATGGCGCAATAAAGTGGCTTGGAGGAACGCGAGACGATGCGGCTGGAGAATGCCTGGATAAAATTGGCAGACTTTTAGACCTTCCTTATCCTGCTGGTCCTCAAATTGAAGAATTAGCAAAAAAAGGAAATATAAATCGATTTCACTTCCCTAGTCCTTTAATTGATTCTTCAGATTTTGATTTCTCTTTTTCCGGTCTTAAAACAGCGGTTTTGCGTGAAGTTGAAAAAATTGAACACTTGAATAATCAAACCATTGCTGACATTTCTGTCTCGGTTCAAAAAGCAATTATTGATGTTTTAATAAAGAAAACTTTAATGGTTGCTAAGAAGCATGATGCTCGCTCTATTCTTCTCGGAGGAGGAGTAGCTGCAAATCAAAAACTGCGCGACGAATTTGAATTCGAAATTAAAAATTTAAAATTGAGAATTCCGCTCTTCGTTCCTGAAAAGTGGCTGTGCACCGACAACGCTACTATGATTGCCAGCGCTGCCTTTTTCAATTACAAACCGAAATCTTTATTAAAAATTGACGCCGATCCAAGTCTCCACTTTTAAAAATGGTAAAATAGAAAAATGCCCACCTCTAGTTTAATTATTATTCTAATCTTATTAGTAGGTTTTTCCATCCTCTTTTATCTTCAAATAAAAAAACCTAAAAAAACTGATGAAACATTAATAGAGTGGCTCAAGTCGATGCAAACTTCTTTTGACAATACAAGTAAAACTATGTTTAAAACTCTTCAGGACAACTCTAAAGAATTAAATCAGCGACTTGATAAAGCTGCAATAGCGATAGGAGAAATGAGTGAATTGGGCAGAAACATGCGAGAACTTCAAGAATTTTTAAAAAGCCCGAAGCTTAGAGGAAATGTAGGAGAAGAGGTTCTAAAAGATTTAATCTCCCAGATTTTCCCCAAGAATAGTTTTCACCTCCAGTATCAATTCCGAAGTGGTGAGAGAGTCGATGCTGCGATAAAAACGGATGCTGGGATTTTACCGATTGATTCGAAATTTCCTATGGAGAATTTCCAAAAAATGACAAAAACTAAAGATGAGTCTGAAAAGGAAATGTATAAAAAAGAATTTGTACGGGATGTAAAAAAACATATCGACGCAATCGGGAGAAAATATATACTCCCCGAGGAGGGAACAATGGATTTTGCTCTAATGTATATTCCATCAGAAGCGGTTTTTTATGAAGTGGCAGATACGACTGAACTCATGGATTATGCTAGAAGACAAAGAGTCTACACGGTTTCCCCTACTACTCTTTACGCGCATCTTCAAATGATACTATTATCTTTTGAGGGAAAGAAAATAGAAACAAAATCAAGAGAAATATTTGTTATGCTTCGAGCAATAAAGCTTGATTATCATAAAGTTAATGAAGGACTGGGAATTTTGGGACGCCATATAACAAATGCGTCCTCGCAATTTATTAATGTGACAACTTCTTTTGAAAAAATCGGCAAGAAACTCGATACAACAAAAAGCTTGGAAAAGGAAGTAGTTAAGGAACTAGAGAATTAATAGCCTGTAAAGTCTTCTTTAAAAATATTTTTATCGGGAACACTCATCGACTTAAGAACCTTAAAAATATCTTCTACCATTTTTGCTGGACCTACTACGTAAAACTCTTTATTATTCAAACTTAAGACATTATCCAAAATAAACTTTTTATCAATTCTGCCGATTTTGTAAACAACAATTATCCCAGGATCTTTTTTTGCAATTTCAAGTAGTTCATCCATAAAGACAAAACTATTCTTTTCTGAAAAAGACGCAAGTAAGGTTATTTTTGGGTGTTTCTTTTTTTCGTAGAAATATTTAATCGTTGAGTGAAAGGGAGTAATTCCAATTCCCCCTGCCAAAAAAACTTTTTCTTTATTTCTCCTTTCGTTTAGAAGGAAGGTTCCGATAGGTCCGAAAAACTTTACCTTTCCTCCTTTTTTAAGTTTCATAAGAGTTTTTTTAAATGAACTCCTAATTACTTTCGTCGTAATTGAAATATATTTTTGGTCCAGCGGATTTTCGGAAATTGTAAAGTAACGAGATGAACCTCTGTTATCAGGATTTTTTATTTCAAGAAATACTTTCATATATTGTCCGGGCTCAAAAATTATCTTGTTACTGTCCTTTTCAAAAAAGAATGAATATACGTTCGATGCCTCTTTTTTGCGATGAGAGAATTTCAAAAAATAGGTTTTTGGATTTACCATTGAAATAGGATTATAACTATGCTAACATCTCATAGTCAATGAATAACCGTATTTTATTTGGAAGTTTAGCAATATTACTAGTGGTTGTTATAGCAGGAGCTCTGCTATTTGTTAATAATGCTAATAGACAACAATCTTCTTCAGTTAATCCAACACCTCAAGCCTCAGAAACCACAATTAGTCCCACATCTTCCCCTTCAGCTTCTCCTACCAGCGGACAAGCAATAGAAAACGAAACAACTGTTGTTTTAGGAAATTCAGGTTTTACTCCAGCTACCGTAACAATCAAGGTAGGAGAAAAAGTTGTTTGGAAAAATGAATCAGGAGAACCTGCAACGGTTAGCTCTGATCCCCATCCAGTTCATACTAATTATCCGCCTTTAAATCTTGGTAATTTTAAAGATGGAGAAAATCTCGAGCTGATATTTACAGAGGCTGGAACTTACGGTTATCATAACCATTTTAATTCCTCGCAAAAAGGAACAGTAATTGTTAAGTAACCCCCTTTTCAAAGATAATCTGCTAAAATATTCCTGAAATAATGGCTTTAGACAATTTAACCCAGGAACAGCTAAATGCTGTTAAACACGGAAGTGGACCTCTTTTAATTATTGCCGGAGCAGGCACTGGAAAAACAACTGTAATAACAGAGAGAATAAAGTATTTACTTCTCGAGAAAAAAATTGACCCCTCGGAAGTTTTAGCTTTAACTTTTACAGAAAAAGCTTCCTACGAAATGCAGGAGCGTTTGGATATACTGCTTCCTTATGGCTATAGCGACTTATGGATAAATACTTTTCATTCCTTCTGCGATCGAATTCTAAGAAACGAGGTCCACAATATGGGACTTGATCCAAATTATCGTCTGATTACAGAATCTGAATCAGTATTACTGCTTCGGCAAAACATTTTTGATTTAAGTCTTAAAATATTCAGGCCTCTTGGAAATCCAACAAAATTCCTTGAAGCGCTTTTAATCCATTTTTCGAGACTAAAAGATGAAGATATCGCACCAGAACAATATAAAAAATGGGCCGAGAATCAAAAAAGAAAGAAGGAAAAAAGAGATGAAGAGAAAATTATTGCAGAACAATATTTAGAGCTTGCTAGTGCTTATAAAAAATTCGAAGATTTGAAAATAAAACAATCTTTCTTTGATTTTTCAGATCTTATTTCTAATACTCTCCTACTTTTTAGGAAAAGGCGGGATATATTAAAAAACTATCAGAAACAATTTAAATTTATATTGGTAGACGAATTCCAAGACACAAACTATGCTCAAAATGAGTTAGCAATCTTACTCGCCGGAGATGATAAAAACATAACTGTAGTCGCAGACGATGATCAGTCGATTTATAGATTTAGAGGCGCAGCCGTTTCCAATGTATTGCAGTTTAAGAAAAATTTTCCCAAGGCCAAAATTATTACGCTAACGGAGAATTTTAGATCAACACAAACCATCCTTGATGCTTCGTATCTATTAATCCAAAACAATAACCCAAATAGGCTTGAGATTGTTGAAAAAATAGACAAAAAATTAAAAAGCAAAACAGGGACTCGGGAAGAAAAAATAGAATTAATTCATGCTCTTCGGGCTGATGATGAAGCAGACGAAATAGCTAAAAAAATTGAAGAATTAAGTAAAAAATATGATTATAAAGATATTGCAGTCTTGGTGAGAGCAAACAATCATGCGGCTTCCATTACAACAGCTCTTCAGCGACACAGAATACCTTATCAATTTCTAGGTCCTGGTTATCTTTTTCAGCAAGAGGAAATAAAAGATCTAATAGCTTATATTACTTTTCTAACTAATTTAACGGATACTATTTCCCTTTTTAGAGTTTTATCGATGGATATTTTTAACATTCCTTATATCGAACTTAATTATCTTTTAAATTTTGCCAAAAAGAAAAACCTATCTCTTTTTGAAAGTCTCTACGAGCTTAATCAAACCTTTCTAAAAGAGGAAACAATAAAAAAACTTGAATTTTTTAGAAAAATGGTTGAAAGTCATCTCGAAAGAAGTAAAAAAGAACAAGCCGGACAAATTATCTTCGATTTTTTGAAAGATACAAAACTTTACGAAAAATATATAACTGCCGAGACAATTTCCGAAGAAAGAATTGTTCAAAATATCTCAAAATTTTTTGATCGAGTAAAAAATTTTGAAACAGAGAGAAAGGATGCAAATATCTTCACGCTAGCAGAATGGCTTAGTCTTATGCTTCAAATGGGTGACAGTCCTACTGCGGCGGATGTGGACATAAGAGATCAAAATGCCGTTAACATCTTAACCGTCCATAGCTCTAAAGGCTTAGAGTTTAAGGTGGTTTTTTTAGTGAATTTAGTTACAGACAGATTCCCTTCTAGAGAAAGAGCAGAAAAAATTCCTTTGCCGAAAGATTTAATTAAAGAAGAGTTGCCAGCTGAAGCTAATTTTCATTTACAAGAAGAAAGACGATTGTTTTATGTCGGTATGACAAGGGCCAAGGAAAAACTATATTTTACTGCTTCCGATTATTACAGTGGAGGAAAAAGAATTAAAAAAATTTCACAATTTGTCTATGAAGCAACTCCAGAGTTTCTAAATCAAAAGAGAATTGAAACCAAACAGCTATCTATACAGGATGCACTTTCTGTTTATCAAAAAAAGGGTGAAATGGAGGATAAGAAAATTCCTTATAAAGTGGATTATATAACCTATTCAAATCTTCAGATGTTTGATATATGCCCATTGCACTATAAGGCAAAAGTAATTTTTAATTTGCCGAGTCCTCAAACTTCTATGCAAAGTTTCGGAGTTTCAGTTCATAATGCTCTTTATGATTTCTATAAAAGCGTCCAAGAAGGAGCTATCCCGAATTTGACAGATCTTAAGAAATTTTTTGAAGAAGAGTGGATTAATGAAGGGTACTCAAGCAAGAAACACGAAAAGGAAAGTTTTCAAAACGGAATAAAAATTTTAAAAAATTACTACAATACGGAGGGAAAGAAAAAAATTGTTCCTTTAGGACTTGAGTATCAATTTAAATTTAGCTTAAGAAATGGAGTTAAAGTATTTGGAAAAATAGACCGGATTGATCCCAAAGGGAATGGTATCGAGATTATTGACTATAAAACTGGCGAGGATAATCCCAAAGCTTCATCTTCTCATGAATTTCAGCTTTCAATTTATGCTTTAGCAGCAAACAGGCTTAAAGATAAAATTTTAAATAGGGATCCCAAAGATATTACGTTAACCCTACATTTTTTGGATGGCAATACTAGAAAAACAATGAATTTTACAAAAGAAAACTTAACTAAGCTCGAAGATGAGCTCATTGAAAAAATTGAGGAAATTGAAAAAAGTGACTTTAAATGCAGCGGTAACGTTTTATGTCTTAACTGTGAATATAGATTACTTTGCAATACTATAAGGTAGTGTGATATAATTATCTTCGCTGGGAAGAAGGGTTGTTACCCCTTGCATTCAAAGAATGTGAGTGGGAGGAAAGTCCAGACAGGTGTAAAGACAGGGTTGGAGGTTAATCTCCGACTAGTAATAGCTGGTCTCCGAATTCTTTAACCACATGTGGAGTTCGGAACAGATTTCGAATTAACGAAATCTGAGAGCAACAGAGACGAGTGGTAGTGAAACGAGCAATCCCACCTGCTGAAACCTCCGAAAGATGCGTTTACTTTCTTTACAGAGCATCAAAGTTTGAGGGAATAGACAGATTACAACCGAAAAACAGAATCTGGCTTACTCTCTTCCCAGCACAAATTAGGAATTTTAACTACTTGCACTTGAGTATCTTCGAAGGGCAAATTTCCAAGAGTAGAGACTAAAGATAAACAGTCCCAAGCTAAGCGTAATCGAGAATAAAATTAAGCCTAGATCTAATTTTCCCAAAATAGCCTTAACTGGAAAAGTCATCATAATGCCAACCGGTATAACAAAAGTTACTACCCACCTTATCGGCTCTTTATATAAGTCTATGGGAATTCTTCCCATTGCAGTAAGATCTCTATATAGCCATAATGTATTTTCAACTTCGCTAGTTAGAATACCAAGCACCAAAACAATTATATGAAACGATAAGGCTATAAAAAGTGCGTTAACAATTAAAACTAGAAAAATGATTAAATGAATAGAATCAATAGGGCCGATTTGGATCGCAGAAAAAACCAAAAAAATAATCGAAGTTATTAAAAGAGGAAAATCGAGTATGTCTCCTCCTCCAAAGAGAAATCTTATTAGAGGGGAAACCGGCTTAACTAAAAAATAGTCCATTTCTCCAGTAATAACATAATATCTGAAACGATAAACCTCCCTAAGAAAAAACTGGGCCAGTGTATCAATGAAATTAAAAGTTGCATATAGGAAGATCACTTGCCAGAGAGTATATCCTCCAACAATCTGAACCCTATGAGAAATTAAAACTATAAAAAATAAAAAAAGTCCGAAGCGAATAAACTTTCCTATCACAAAAAGTAAAGCTCCGAATCTGGATTGAAGAGCAATCTCCGCACTGTAAACACTCCACCTATACCAAAGCTTTAAGTAGCGAGTCATAATTTACCTTCCTGCTGCCGTATACATTCTAAGACCTCTTTTCCAAACTAAGTTTGCCAAAAAATAGAATGCAAAAAGCCAAAAAAGGCTAATTATAATTCCTTGATAAATTTCAGGTAAACTGACATTTCCAAGATATATTTTTAAAGGAAAATATAAAAGATAATAAAAAGGTAATGCGTGGAAAAGATTGTAAATTGTCTCAGGTAAAATATCCAATGGAAAATAGCTGCCAGCGAAAAAGCCAAAAATCATCCAAAAAATAAAACGAGGAGCCCAATATTCAGGACTCCAAAATCCTACAAGTCCGAGCAGAAAGTTTATAAAAAAGAGTACAAAAACTGCCAAGATAGTAGAGATTAGGAAAAAAAAGATAAAAATAAGATCTGTTTGCAGAAAAATTGGAGGTTTAAGTAAAAAAAACAGTATAGCTAGCTCAATTACTGAAAAGCTTATATTCATGGCTTTATCACCAACTTCTCTGGCAAATTTATAAAGTAAATAATTAATAGGTCTTAAAAGATCGTTGGTCAAATTTCCTCTATTAATTTCTTCACCTATTTCGTAAGTCCTAGTAGATGAAACTATTGCAAGCATTATTGAAGTTCCCAAAATGTAAGTTAACATCATCGATTGGCTGTATCCAAAAAGTGTCGCATTTTTCGGTAGAACCGAGTACCAAAGAAAATAGATAGAAAGAAGAAGAACAACGGTTCTTACTCTCCACATGATAAAGCTTAGTCTATATGTAAGAATTTCTTCCCAAGTGTTCTTGACTACCCTAAAATATTTTTTCATTTTTCTCCAGTAAATACTTTTCTAATTACATCTTCAATTTCCGGCTCTTCAATATTTATATCCTCGACTTTTTGTTCGTCTAAAATTTTAGAAACAACACTGCTCGTATCCGTTCTTTTTACAAGTAAAGTTAAGTTTGGGTAGGAATAATATTCCACTTCTCCGAGCTTTGAAAAAAATGCTTCATTTGTTTTTTCTTTAAGAGTAATTTTTATGGTTTTGTGGGCAGTATACTTTTTTACCAAATTTGAAAGTAAACCGTCATAAAGAATTTTTCCATGATTTATTATGATTACTCTTTTACAAAGCTCTTCAACATCTACCATATAGTGGCTGGTAAGAATAACTGTTGATTTATATCTCTTGTTATATTCTTTTATAAAATTTCTTAAAGCTTGCTGCATAACTACATCAAGTCCAATTGTTGGCTCATCGAGAAAGAGGACTCTTGGAGTATGAAGAAGTGTGGCGACAATCTTCATTTTCATTCTCTGTCCAAGAGAAAGTTTTTTAACCGGTGTTTTAAGAAATTCTTCCGCATCTAGTAAGTTCACGAGGTCAGAGAGATTTTTCTTGTACTCACTATCAGGAATTTCATATATTTCTTTTTGAAGTGTAAATGTGTCAATCGCCGGCAGGTCCCACCACAGCTGATTTTTCTGTCCCATTATGAGGCCAATTTGTTTTAAGAATTCTTTCTTCCTTTCATATGGATTAAAACCTAATACTTCAATTTTTCCGGAAGTAGGATATAAAAGTCCGGATAAACATTTGAGAGTTGTAGTTTTACCGGCACCATTGGGACCAATAAAACCTACAAGTTCTCCTTCTGAAATCTTGAGGCTTATGTTTTTGACTGCCTGAACTGTTTCCTGTTTTCTCCTCAAAAGAGAAAATAAAGAACCTTTTAGACCAGGCTCCTTTTTAAACACTTGATAATTTTTTGAAAGATTATCTACTGAGATGACCACGTGGTTCTATCTTACTACTCTTTTTAGAGTTTTTCCCGGGGTAAATCCTGGAGCTTTTCGAGCGCTTATTGTGATTCTTTCCCCTGTTTTGGGGTTTCTACCTGATCTCGCTTCTCTATTTCTTATACTAAATGTTCCAAAACCAGTTATTACGACCTTTTCTCCTCTTTTTAGACTATCTCTTATTCCGTTGAGAAGAGCATCAACCGATTCGCGCGACGCTTTATTTGTCAAATTTGCTTTCTTTGCAACTAGCTCGACTAAGTCTTTTTTGGTCATAAATAATTTGAGATTAGATTAACAATACAACGTAATCGCCTTACTGTCAACTACAAAAAACCCAGTCAAAATAGTACTAGATCTTTCAAAATTAAAATCGGCCTGCCTGCCAATGCCTGGCTTCGGCAGGCGGGTCAATTTAAGAGGAAACAGCTCGAAATTCGCGAATAGCTGTAACCTTAACTTCTCCAGGTATTGCGAGCTTACTGGTTACTTCTTCTCTAATCTTATCTGCAATTACAGTCGTTTCAGAATCCGTGAGTTTCCCGGGATCTATTACAACCCGGAGCTCTCTTCCTGCTTCGAATGCATAAGCATCAGAAACCCCATCATATTTCTTGGCAATCTCTTCCATTTCCTTCATTCTTTTTCCATATTCTTCAACATCTTCGTATCGTGCTCCCGGCCTTGCGCCAGAAATAGCGTCGGCAACATGGACAATTACAGATTCTATTGATGAAAAGGGTTTATCCTCATGATGTTCGGCAATGGAATTTATAATTGCCTCTGGAAAATTGTATTTGGAAAGAAAATTAACTCCCAACTCTACGTGGCTCCCGTCTCCGGGAAGAACTTTTCCTATGTCATGAAGTAGTCCTCCGATTCTCACTACGTCAACGTTCGCTCCGATTTCTTCTGCTAGATGAGTTCCTATTTTTGCAGTTTCTAAAAGATGGAGAGAAAGGTTTTGTCCATAGGAAGTTCTAAATTTTGCTCTTCCCAAAACTCCTATTACTTCTCGTGGAAGATTATACACACCGACTTCATGAGAAATTCTTTCTCCTTCCTCAAACATTATCCTTTCTACTTCCTTTTCGGTCTCTTTAACAATCTCTTCAATTCTAAAGGGTTGAACTCTTGTGTCTTTAATCAGTTTCTCAAGGGATCTTCTTGCAATTTCACGTCTTACTTGATCAAAAGAAGATAATCTTATTACTCCTTCCTCGTCTAAATCCACATCTACTCCGGTTGCCTGTTCAAAAGCTCTAATATTTCTGCCTTCTTTTCCAATAATTCTCCCTTTTATTTCTTCATCAGCTATTTTAACAATTGAAACAGTGTATTCGGGGATATAGTTCACTGCTCCATGCCGCATTGCCTCAACCACGATCTCTCTTGCTTTCTTGTCGGAAGTTCTTTTCGCTTCCTCTTCACGTTCTCTAATAATTCTGGCTAAGGTTTCTGTTTCTTTTTTCTCTACCTCTGCTAAAAGTTCTTTTTTTGCTTCCTCTGCGGTTAACCCTCCTGCTTTTTCAAGTTTTGAGGCATATTCTTCCTGGGTTTTTCTAATGATTTCTTTTTCTTTGTCTATTGCCTCTTTTTCTTTGTCTATTTTCTCTTGTTTCTCAAGCAGTTTTTTCTCAAGATCCAAAAGATCTTTATTTTGATTGTTCATAGATTTTTATAGACAACAGGGGTAAATCGGCAAATTGCCGAAGGTTAAATTTTTCCTAAATGAAGTTTATGATTTTTTCTCATAAGCTTAATTTTTACCTATTATCTTATAAAGTAGTATAGCTCAAATTGATGTTACTGGTCAATAATTGAATCTTTCCTGAATTTATTTATTGCTTCTTTAACTGTCTCCCAATCAAAACCTTTACCCAATAAGTATCTTGAAAGTTTTTGTAGATCATTTCTGTCCTGAATGTTTAATCTTTTAATTTTTTTTCTAATTATGGCCTCAATCGATATGACATCGCTCTCTTTAGAAAAGTTCTCAAACAAACTGTCAATTATTTCTTTCTTAATTCCCTTTTTTAATAACTCAAGCCGCACTAAACGAATTGATTTATGCCTATTAACTACTCTAGATTCTATCCATTGTTTTGCAAAAGCGATATCATCAATAAATTTCCATTCTTGAAGCTTAGCCATAATTTCTGAAATCATTTTTCCGTCAATTTTTTTCTTTTTCAAGCGGTCTATTATTTCTTTTTCTGAGCGAGATCTGTACCCAATAAACTTGAGGATATTATTTAAATAGATCTCAAAGAGGTCTTCTCTAGAGAGTTTCTTTTTCTTCACTTTCTTCAACTCCAACTGCTACGGGGGTATTGGTTTTACTTCTCTTAATTATTTCTTCAATAATTTTCTCTGCTGTATCTTTTTTTTCTTTCAGGAAGATTTTTGTTGCTTCCCGCCCTTGCCCAAGCATAGTTTCTCCATATCGAAAAAACGCTCCCGATTTTTGAATAACTCCCATCTCCAGTCCCACGTCAACTATTCCGCCTTCTTTAGAAATTCCGTCTGCCATGACATCAAATTCTGCAAATCTGAAAGGACTCGCAAGTTTATTTTTTACAACTTTTACTCTGTGCCTTGAGCCAATTGCTCGGTCTCCTTCTTTTAGGGTTTCAATTTTTCTTGAATCTAGCCTAACTGATGCATAAAATTTAAGCGCCAGCCCTCCAGTTGTAGTCTCGGGATTTCCAAACATTACTCCGATTTTTTGGCGTAATTGATTTGTAAAAATAACAACGGTTTTAGATTTGGAAATTACTCCCGTAAGCTTCCTGAGAGCCTGCGACATAAGACGTGCTTGAAGACCGATTAATGAATCTCCCATTTCGCCTTCAATCTCTGCTCTTGGTACGAGAGCTGCTACCGAATCGATGACCAAAACATCTACTCCTCCTGAGCGTATGAGGCTTTCTGCAATTTCAAGCGCCTGTTCACCCGTATCTGGCTGGGAAATTAAAAGTTCTTCAAGCTTTACTCCTATTTTTTCAGCCCACAAGGGGTCGAGTGCGTGTTCGGCATCGATAAATGCCGCAACTCCGCCCTTTTTCTGTGCTTCTGCTATTACGGCTAGGCAAATTGTGGTTTTTCCTGATGCTTCTGGCCCGTAAACCTCAGTAACTCTGCCTCTGGGAATTCCACCTATTCCAAGCGCCAGATCAAGCGGCAATATTGAGGTGGGAATAACCGAAACGTCAAGTTTTTGTGATGCTTCTCCCATTCGCATAATACTACCCCTACCGTACTGTTTTTCAATTTGCTCCATGGCTAGGCGCACTGCTTCTAATTTTCCTGAGGATTGCTGGGGCTCACCGTTTGGCTCTTTATTCTTAGCTGTTCTGGCCATTTTCTTACTCATTGTAACAACTTTTTGTTATAATGCAATATATCTTTTTGCGTCAACGGGATGTAGTTTAGTGGTAGAATACGCGGCTGGGGGCCGTGCGGTCTGAGTTCGATTCTCAGCATCCCGACACTCATTTTGAACCTAAAAAAGTTGTTTTAGTCTAATATATTAGGTATAATAGCAACTACCCTATGAGGAAAAAAGTAAGTATCTGGGAGAGTTTTCCAAAACTAAAAACCTTGCTTCCCGATAAATTCCCCAAACACATTTTAATAATTCCTGATGGTAATGGACGTTGGGCAGAAAGAATCCATAAGCATGCTATTGTCGGACATCAAAAAGGATATATAGTCCTCCAAAAGGCTTTAAGAGCGCTTCAGGATCTTCCTATAGAAACAGTTTCTATCTGGGGATTTTCAGCCGACAACTGGAAAAGACCAAACGATGAAATAAAAGGCCTAATGAAGCTATTCGAAAGAGGAATTAAAGATGTGAAGATGGAATTGATGCAAAAAAACTTCCGATTTATTCATCTCGGCAGAAAAGACAGAATTCCAAATTCTCTTCGAAAAGTTATAGAAGATACAGAAAAATCAACTAAAAATAATAAGAAAATTTTTTGTGTTGCAATAGATTTCGGAGGAACGGATCAGGAATTTAGAATGATGCAGGAAATTCAAAAAATGCCAAAAGATACGAAGATTAACCAAGAGCTTATTGAAAAATTAAGAGATGGAGGAGGAATTGTTAAGCCTGCGGATTTGATAGTAAGGACTTCAGGAGAACAGAGAACTTCCGATCTAGGCTGGCTTGCTCAAAATGCAGAGTTTTATTCGATTAAGAAATATCTTCCCGATGCTGATGTTTCAGATTTTGTTGACGGACTTTTTGACTATGCCCAGAGAGAGAGAAGGTTTGGCGGAAGACCCCATCAATGGAGTTAGAAGAATTTAAACGCGAGATTGATCCCCTAATCTTAGATTTTTTAGATAGAAAAATAAAAAATCTTCCTTCCCACGCAAATAAAAATGTTGATTATTACCTAGAATATCTTAAAAAATTTTTAACTGAGGGAAAAAGAATAAGACCCTATTTAGCATATATAACTTATAAAGCTTACGGAGGCAAAAAAGACAAAGAAGCAATTAATTTGTTAATTTTTCTTGAACTCTTTCACGCATTTGCGTTAATCCATGATGATATTATGGATAAAGCAGATAAAAGACACGATATTCCCACCGCACACCAGTATATTAAATCTTATGTTTCAAACATTAGAGATATTGACAGCTTACATTTCGGCGTTTCAGAAGCGATTCTTCTTGGAGATTATCTTTATTCTTGGACGAACGAATTGTTAAACAGTAATAAAAAATTTGAGGAAAAAATTCTAAGAAAGGTTAGAGATATTTTTTTCAGAATGAACGATGAGGTCTTTTTGGGACAGATGATTGATTTTGATATTACCCTAAATGAAAAAGCAAATGAAAAAGATATTACTGACAAAACTATTCTTAAAACCGCTTATTATTCATTTGTCAGACCTATGCACATAGGTGCCGCTTTAACAGGAAATAGTTTTGATGAAAAATTCTTCATTAATTTTGGTAAAGCTTTGGGACTTGCCTTTCAAACGCAGGATGATTTGCTAGATATAAAATATGATGAATCACAGACTCACAAAAGCTCTTTTAATGATATCGCAGCTCGCCAGCAAACAGTTTTCGTCTATCATGTTTTTCATAAAGGAAGTAAATCTCAAAAGGACCTGTTATCAAGATATTTTGGTAAAAAACTGAATAATTCTGAAAAGCTGAAGCTTCGAAAAATCTTTGAAGATTCAGGCGCAATAAATTACGGTGAAAAAATCATGAAAGAAAATTTTAATCAAGCAAGAAAAATTTTAATGAAACAAAAAATAGATAAAAAACATAAAACTCAATTCTTAAATCTAGTCGAAAAAATCGAAAGGAGAACAAGCTAATGACAGAAGTAATAGATCAATGGCCAATTCAGACTGAAATAGAACAGCGGTTTCCAGTAAAAGTTGTTGAGGTTGCGGGAGATAAAGGACCTTGTGGCGGAGTGAATATGGCAATTGATACAACTTTCGATGTTCTTAGGATGGTAGATGGCCGTGAGCCTGTTTATGCAAATAATCACCCTGTACACAACGAATTAATAAGCCAAGATTTTACAAGACAAGGATTGGTGATTCAACCAAACATTACTCTTGTACCAGACGGGTCAATTCTTATCGCCTCAGCTCATGGCTGGCCTCTTGAAGATAAAGAACTTGCTCATAGAAAAGATCTTTTGATAATTGACACTACGTGTCAATTAGTTAGCAAGGTAAACAGGGGTGCAGAACGAGCAGTTAGGGAAGGTAAACATGTAATATATGTTGGGGCAAAAAATCATCCTGAACCAAGAGGTGTTTTGGGGGGCCTGCCGGAGGGAACTTATACTTTTATCGATATAGATGAAGACCTGCCTGATTTAGAAGGACTCGATGATTCCGAGTTGGCCGTATTAAATCAAACAACTTTATCGACCGTGGGAGTAATGGAAAAAATTGAAAAACTAAGAAGAAAATATCCAGAATTAGACATTCCCAATCCAGTAGGCATTTGTTATGCAACTGATAATAGACAGAATGCTGTGAGACAAAGGCTGCAAGATAATGACCAACCTCATATTAATGCATTAGTTGTAGTCGGTTCTAAAAAAAGCCATAATTCCAATGAGTTGAGGGATGTTGGATTGAATGAATTTGGAATCCCTTCATATCTTATCGATCAACCCGGAGAGATAGATGATTCATGGTTCGATCAAAACACGCGTCGCGTTTTAGTTACTTCTGGAGCATCTGTTTTACCAATTTATCTAAGAGCTGTTATTAAATATTTTACTGATCAGGGAGCATATATTCGCAATCTGCCAAGAACTGAAAAAGACCTGACGTTTGTTGCGCCCGATTTAGAAGCACTTAAGAGGAGATATCAAACTGAATAAAACTATGGATAACGCCTACTACAGTAAAAAACAAATAATCGCCACGGTTGATAAGAAAGGAAATACATTAGGTAAAATCGATAAATGGCACGCCCATAAAAACGGAATTTTACACAGGGGTTATTTG
>Ga0209211_10002033_pt1 | contig 36002 bp, 31 predicted proteins | sample RifGroA2_FD_183992 | JGI IMG/M metagenome (GOLD analysis project Ga0209211, IMG submission 183992) | Groundwater microbial communities from Rifle, Colorado, USA - Groundwater A2 (SPAdes) (version 2) | ecosystem: Environmental > Aquatic > Deep subsurface > Groundwater | place: Rifle, Colorado... | reverse complement strand
GGGATCACCCCTGGCGGAAGATGGGATGGTTATTAAAAAAGCCACAGGAGCAATACGCAGGATCACGGCAACAAAGCGGACATTTCTAAATGCCGCTACTACCGGACATTTCTATTTGCTTGCAACACGGCCTCTTTTTTGCATGGGCCCTTTTCGGGTCTTGACAACTGAAAGAGGTCTGCTATACTGTGTATGTCGGTTCGCCTCCGGGCGCTTCCGGCGCGAGGGCCCGCGGCTCTATTAAACAGAGATCTTCGCGGGCTCTCTTTATTTTTTATAGTATTCGGCGCCGGCCGGGTCTATGTAAAAAATTTTATTTCCCAGCACCGCCCTGGCCGCGCCGTCTTTAAACCCGGAAACCTCGTCATACTTGAATGGTATCGCTTCTTTTCCCGTTTTGTCGATAAATCCCCATTTCCCGGTTCGTGATTTAAGAACCGGCGCCAGACCCTCGTTGAACGACGCGCACATGAAATAGGAAAACGGTATTTTTTCAACGCCTTCCGCGTCTATGTAGCCGCACCGGCCGGCCGCGCCCACGCGTCTTTCAGCGCCCGCCAGCCCCTCGCTGTAGGGACCGATGTTGAAAAACTCTTTCGATTTGAAAGCTTTCGTCGCCAGGCTGATGAAACCGTACCGCATACGCAGGCGGGCCGGGGCGAAGCCGTCCTGGAACGGAAAAGCCTCGTCATAGACCGGGGGGATGACCTCGGCGCCTGTCCTGTCTATGTAGCCGTAAAATTCCCCGGCTTTGACCCGAGCCAGGCCCTGGCTGAACTGGAAGATCGCGTCATATTTAGCAGGCGTGAAGAGTTTGGTCGAGAGATCTATCACTCCCCAGCGCCCGTCTTTTTTTGCCGCCGCCAAACCCTCTCCCGGCTGAAGGGCCTCCTCGTACTCAAAAGGGATGACGGTCTTTCCGTCACGGTCTATGTAGCCCCAGGCGCCTTTCAGTTTTACGGGGGCCAGGCCTTCGCGGTATTCTCCGGCCGCCCGATAGAAAGGTTTTACCGTCAATTTTCCGGTCTGATCCACATAACCATACCGGCCCGCGGATAACACCATGGCCAGGCCTTCCCGGAACGGCCAGGCAAAATCAAAGCGCGGCCGGATGACGACCTTTTTTGCCCTGTCGGCGTAGCCCCATTTTCCGCCTGACCGGTAGGGCAGGAGCGGCGGAGCCGAGCCCGGCGCCTGAGTCCAGGCCGGATACGGCGTCAGCAGCGAAACCATAAGAAAGAGGGTAACAACTTTCATTTTTTTATCTTATCATTTTTCCGTACGCATTCAATCAATCCGTCATCCCGGCGATCTGGCCGTCTGAGGGGCATAGCCCTTTGAAACGGCACCTACACAGGTATTGTTGGCCGGGATCCATTGAATAAAGATTTATGGATTCCCGCTAAAAGCACGCGGGAATGACGGGTTTACTGAATATCTGCTATTTCGCTTTTGCCGGAACTATTCAAATCCTTTATTGTATAATGAATTTTACGCAGGAGAACGCATGAAAAAAAAGATAGCCGTTTATCCCGGCAGTTTCGACCCCGTGACTTTCGGGCATCTTGATATCATAGAGCGCGCGTCCAAGATCTTCGACCGCCTTATCGTAAGCGTTTTCGTGAACAGCGCCAAGAAACCCATGTTCACCGTGGAAGAGCGCGTCGGCATGCTGAAGGCCGTGCTGAAAGGCCGAAAAAATATAACCATAGACTGTTTTGAAGGTCTGCTGGTGGATTATGTCCGCCGCCAAAAGACCAAGGTTGTGGTGAGAGGTTTGCGGGCCATCTCGGACCTGGAGCATGAGTTCCAGATAGCCGGCATCAATCGCACTCTCTATCGGGAGATAGAGACGGTATTCTTCATGCCGCGCCAACGCTACGCCTACCTGTCGTCCAGCGTGGTGCGCGATATCGCCCATTTTAAAGGCGATGTTTCAAAACTGGTCCCGCCCAGCGTCGTCAAAGCCATCGCGGCCAGGGCCGCAAAATAATATAACGGAGAATTTATGGACAATACCCCCCCGGTTTTTGATTATACGCCGGAGAGCATACGGGCGCTGGCCGGGAAAGCGGCCGCGGATTTTGAAGAAAGCGTGAAAGGCCTGGCCGGCATACCCAAAGAAAAGCGCAGTTTCGGGAATACGGCGCTGGCCTTTGAGCGCGCCGTGAGCGAGCTGGGCGAAGCGGTGAATATTCCCATCTGCCTGGCCTACGTCTCCGATAACAGCGAGGTTCGCAAGGCCGCCCAGGAACTGGAACTGAAGATCAGCCAGTATACCGTGGATGTTTTCACCAGGGAGGACATTTTTAACGCCCTCAACGAGTACGCGGCCAAAGGCGAGAAACTCGGCGAGGTGGAAAGCCGCCTGCTGTCAAAGACTTTGCTGGATTTTAAAAAGAACGGCCTTGGCCTGGAACCCAGAAAAAAGAACAAGGTAAAAAAACTTCTCAAAGAACTTATCGGACTGGAGCTCCGGTTTTCCGAGAACCTGCGCGAGGTCAATGACGCGCTTGAGGTCTCCGGGGAGGAACTGAAAGGGCTGCCGGAAGATTACATCAGCCGCCTTAAGAAGACGGCGGCCGGGAAATACCTGGTCACCATGAATTACCCAGATTATATGCCGTTCATGGATAACGCGGAATCGGACGAGGCCCGTCGGAAACTGGAAGCCCTTTTCAACGACCGCTGCGCGGCCGGGAACGTGAAGCTGATGGAAGACGCCCTCGCCCTCCGGCGCAAGATCGCCAAACTGATCGGCTATCCTAATTTCGCGGATTATGCGCTGGCCGACCGTATGGCCAAAAACAGCACCAATGTTACCGGCTTTCTTGAGCGCACCTGGGCCAGGCTCAGGAAAAAAGGGCGCAAAGAACTGCGGCAAAGGGCCAAATTGAAGAATAAGCGCACCGGCGGCCTGGATAAGACCCTGGCCGCCTGGGAATGGCGCTATTACAATAACCAGCTCAAAAAAGAAAAATATTCGCTGGATCACGAAAAAATAAAGGAGTATTTCCCGCTGGAAACCGTCATCGGCGGGATGTTTGATATCTTCGGCCGCGTCTTGGGCATAAAGTTCGCGCCGGCGAACCTGCCGGTCTGGCATAAAGACGTGCGTTCCTACGAGGTGAAGAACGCGGACGGTTCCACGGCGGCTTATTTTTACTTCGACCTGTTCCCGCGCGACGGCAAATACAAGCACGCGGCCTGCTTCGGCCTCCGCTGCGGCCGCGAGCTGGCGGACGGTTCTTACGCCCTGCCCGCCGCCGCCATCGTGGCCAATTTCCCAAGCCCTTCCGGCGACGTTCCGCCGCTGCTGAAATTCGACGATCTGGTGACCCTGTTCCACGAGTTCGGCCATGTCACGCACCAGATCCTCACGAAAGCGAAATACGGCAAATTCTCCGGCACCAGCGTTTCGCGCGATTTCGTGGAAGTGCCGTCCAAGATGCTGGAGAACTGGGCGTATTACGGCGAAGCGCTCAAACACGTCTCCGGGCATTATAAGAGGTCGGAAGAGAAACTGCCGGACAGCCTTATCAAGAAGCTTATCGATACCAAAAATATGGATTCCGGGCTGGTCTACCTGAGGCAGATCTTCTTCAGTATCCTCGACCTGAAGTACCATACGGCCAAAGGCAAAGTGGATACGACGAAACTCTACGAAAAGCTGAAGAAAAAGATCTCGCTGATCCCGATGAGCCCGGGTACGCATCCGCAGGCCAGCTTCGGGCATCTGATGGGCGGCTACGAGGCCGGCTATTACAGCTACCTCTGGTCGGAACTGATAGCCGCCGACCTCTTCTCGGTATTCGAGGGAAAAGGCCTGATGGACGCGGAGACCGGCGCCCGTTACCGGGATCTGATCCTGGCGCCGGGCAGAAGCTACGACGAGGCCGCGCAGGTGGAGAAGTTCCTGGGCCGCCCCGCGGCGGAAAGCGCGTTCCTCAAGAGCATAGACGCGGCATGAAAACTAAATTATCTGTTTTGGGCGGGCTGGTGGTCAGCGCGGCCCTGCTTTATTTCGCTTTCAGGAACATAGATTTCGGGAAACTGGCGGCCATCTATTCCGAGGTGGATCCGCTGGTGATAATACCGTTCTTTTTCGTGATGATGCTTGAGCTGGCTCTTCGCGGGCTGAGATGGAAGCTTCTGCTGGATCCCGTCAGGCCCGTGAGGTTCTGGGACGCTTTCCGCCTGGAAGCGGCCGGCCTGGCGCTGAGCAACGTGCTGCCGCTGCGCCTGGGCGAGCTCGTCCGCGGAACTTTCGGCGCGGGGCTTTTCGGCATACCCGTGGTGACGGTGTTCGCCACGATGCTGGTGGAGCGGGCGCTGGACGTGGTGGTGCTCGTCCTTCTCTTCCTGCTCGCGGCCCGGTTCGGAGGTTTTACGGGGGGAGCGCTTAATTACGGGGGTTACTTCTGGTTTCTGCTGGGGGGGCTCCTGGCCTGTCTCCTGATCCTTGTTTTTATAGACGAGATCATCTCCCATCATTTCTTTTCCGGCTTTTTCGGCAGATTCCCGCGCCTGACGCGCGGGCTGGGCCACCTGGCGCTGGGTGTCAAGGCTTTCCACTCTTTCAAAAGCGCGGCCGCGGTGGTCGCTCTTGCGGCGCTCCAGTGGCTGCTGGACGCGCTGAATTTATATCTCGTGGCCCGCGCTTTCGGCATAGGGGACATCCTGGACTTCTTTAAATGCACGGCGCTGCTTTTCACCGGCGCGGCCGCGGCCTCCATCCCGGGCATGCCGGGCTATTTCGGAAATTTTGAGTTTGCCATAGCCAAAGTGGCCGGCGTCTGGGGCGTGAATAAGGAAGTGGCTTTCGCCTACGCCACTTTTGCGCACGTGCTCACTTATCTCTCGATAACGTCGGTGGGCCTAGTATTCGTTTACCAGATGGGCCAGTCGCTCGGCAAGGTCTGGGCGCAGTTCTCAAAAAGCGGTAAACAGCCGGTATCCGGTAACCAGTAACCAGTACCGAAGTCTCCTTACTGTTGTCCGCAATTAGTTAATTACCGGTTACCGAATACCGGATACCGGATACTGATTATTGCCATGGATAACATTAAATCGGTCCTGATGCTGATACAGAGCTTTTCTCCGGCCATAGGCGGCGCGGAAAAGCAGGCGCTTGAGCTTTCGCGCTCGCTGGTTTCGCGGGGAATACGGGTTACGGTGGTCACCAGGCGCATAGGGGGCTCCGCGGCGGAAGAGCTGATGGACGGCGTGCGCGTCATAAGGCTGGCGTCCGCCGGCCAGGGGGTTCTGAATACGTTTTTGTTCATGGCGGGAAGTTTTTTTTATCTTTTGAAACACGCCTCGGAATACGAACTTGTCCATGTCCATCTCGCCTCGTCCCACGCAGTTGCCGCGCTGCTGGCGGGGAGGTTCACCGGCAGAAGAACGCTGATAAAACTTGCCGACGGAAAAGAGCAGAACGAGATCACGCTCTCCCGGAAAACTTTCCTGGGCCGCCTGAAACTTAAATTTTTTCAGTTCGCCGGGCCGCGGCTGATGGTGCTGAACGGGGAGGTCTTCGACTGGCTGAAAAGCGACGCCCAGTTCGCCGGGCTGCGGCTTATCCGGTTCCGCAACGGCGTGGACACGCTGAAGTACGCCCCGCCGCTGTATCAGGAAAAAATAAGCGCCAAAGCCGCGCTTGGCTTTGACAATACTCCCATTTTTCTCTTCGTGGGCAGGCTCGATCCCAAAAAAAGGATCAAGGAATTCGTGGAACTCTGGGCCGGGCTCTTTGCCGAAGAAAGGGTGAAACCGCGAATACGCCTTGTGATAGCCGGGACCGGCCCCGAGGAAGGGCCGATAAGGGAGGCCGTCGCCAGCCTGGGGCTGAAAGAGAGCGTGACGCTGGCGGGCCTTCAACACGATCTGCTGCCGTATTACCGCGCGGCCGACGTCTTCATCCTGCCTTCCATCGCGGAGGGCCTCTCCAATTCCATGCTGGAAGCCATGTCGTCCGGCCTTGCCATCATGGCCAGCCGGGTGGGCGGGGCGCGGGAAGCGGTCATCGAGGGGGAGAATGGCTGTCTGTTCGACCCGTTCAACAGGGCGGAGATAAAAGAGTGCCTGCGCAGGCATATCGCCGACAGAAGCCTGGCCGTCAGGATGGGGGAAAGATCGCGCGAAATAGCCGTGAAGACCTATTCCATGGCCAAAGTGACCGACGACCTGCTGGAGATATACGGGGAGCCAATTTATGTGCGGAATCTGCGGAAAATATAATTACGCGGCCACGGAGCCGGTCGAAAAAGAAGAGCTCAAAAAAATGAACGACCTCCTCGCCCACAGGGGGCCGGACGACGAGGGTTTTCACGTCGACGGCAACCTGGGGCTGGCGATGAGGCGGCTTTCCATTATCGATCTGTCCACCGGCCATCAGCCTATCTCTAACGAGGACGGCTCCATCTGGATAGTCTTTAACGGGGAGATCTACAATTTCCAGGCCCTGCATGAAATGCTGGCCGCGAAAGGGCACGTTTTCAAGACCAGGTCCGACACCGAGACCATTATACACCTCTACGAGGAAAAAGGCGCCGATTTCGTCAAGGAACTCCGCGGTATGTTCGCCATAGCCATCTGGGACGGCCGGAAAAAACGGCTGCTGCTGGCCAGGGACAGGATGGGTAAAAAGCCCCTGTTCTACTCCATGAACGGGACTTCCATCGCTTTCGCTTCGGAATTGCGCTCGCTGCTCGCGGCCGGGGGAATTTCCCGCGAGATAGATCTGCGGGCCGTGGACGCCTACCTCACCCTCCAGTATATACCGAGCCCGCTCACCATTTTTAAGAGCGTCAGAAAGCTCCCTCCGGCCTCCGTCCTGATCCTGGAGAACGGGAACGTAACCATAGAGAAATACTGGGACCTGCCGCTGGCCGCGGAAAAGCTGGACAGTCCGCTGGAGGAGATAAAGGAAAGGCTGTATGACGGGCTGCTGGAGGCCACTAAGATAAGGCTGATCTCCGAAGTGCCGCTCGGGGCTTTCCTGTCGGGAGGGATAGACTCCTCCGTCGTGGTCGCATTGATGGCCAAAAGCTCCGATCAGCCGGTCAAGACTTTCTCCATAGGGTTCAAAGAAGCCAGGTTCTCGGAGCTCGGCTATGCCCGCCAGGTGGCGGAGATGTACGGTACGAAACATACCGAGTTCATAGTAGAAGCCAATATGGCGGATGTCCTTGAAACGCTGGTGCGCCACTACGGCGAGCCCTACGCCGACGCCAGCGCCCTGCCCTCCTACTTCGTTTCCCGCGAGACCAGGAAAGCCGTGACCGTGGCGCTGAACGGCGACGGCGGGGACGAGACTTTCGGCGGCTATCTGCGCTATGTCGCGATGAAGATAGATTCCTATCTGCAGTCCGCGCCGGCCGGCCTTAAACGGTCGCTGTTGAATTTTACCCATCCGTTCCCCAAAAAGGCGCCTTACGGGGTCTTCTGGCGCGCCGAGAAATTCCTTAAGGCATCCCTGCGCGAAAGTCTGCCGCTGCGCTACCTGTCCACGGTCTCGTTCTTCGGCCCGGACGAAAAAGACGGCCTTTTCACGCCGGCCTTTGAGAACGCGCTGGGCAAGGAACTGGGGTACGCGGAAAAATACATAACCGGCCTGTTCGAGATCCCCGCTGGCCAGGATCTGCTGAACAAGCTCGCCTACGTGGACAGCAGATCCTATCTGCCGGAATGTCTCATGACCAAGATGGACATAGCTTCGATGGCCAATTCGCTTGAGGCCCGGTCCCCTTTCCTGGACCACAAGGTGATGGAGTTCGCTTTCAGGCTGCCCGGCGAGCTGAAGCTCAGGGGCCTGAACGGCACGAAGTGGATCCTGAAAGAAACATTTAAAGAGATGTTGCCCAGGCAGATCTATAAACGGGGCAAGATGGGCTTCGGAATTCCCCTGGGCCCCTGGTTCAAAGGGGAATTAAAAGACTACTGGGCCGGGACGTGCCTGTCCGCCAAAGCGCTGGGGCGGGGCTATTTCAACAAGGAACACCTTTTCAGGCTGTGGGACGAGCACCAGAGCGGCGCCCGCGACCACGGCTACAAGCTCTGGGCGCTCCTGATGCTGGAACTCTGGCACAAAGAATTCGCCGATGATTTTAAGCTGCAATCGAAATGAAGATCGTTCTTATCAATCCCGATATTCCGTGGAACGCGGGCAATATCGGCCGGTCATGCGTGGCTACGGGAACCGAACTGGTTTTTGTCGGGAAAATGGGTTTCGAGATAAATTCCAAGGAAGTCCGCCGCTCCGGCCTGGATTACTGGCAGTTCCTGAAATATTCCGTCTACCCGGATTTTGAAGCTTTCCTGAAGTCCCTGCCCGAAAACCCCTCCCTGCTTTTCTTTTCCACCCGTGGCGGGACAAGTTACTGGCAGGCGCCCTACCGCGCCGACTCCTGCCTCATCTTCGGCGCGGAAACCGCCGGGCTGCCGGACTGGATGTACGGGAAATACGCGGATCGCCTGTACCATATCCCTATGTGGTCGGACAGGGTCCGCTCCCTGAACCTCTCCACCTCCGCCGGTGTCGCCCTGTACGAAGCCCTACGGCAGACCCGGCGGAAAGGCTAAAGGATTAGGGATTAAGGCCAAAGGGCGGAACCACGGTTTCCGGGTGCGTCCAGTAGGTCGGTAAAGAGAGGGGTTTTCAGATGGGCAAGCAGCTCATGGCCGTTGACTTCGACGGCCAGCGTCATTCGGCCGTTTTGTTTCCGCAGTACCAAATACGCTTCTCCGTCTTTGTACTTTTTATTATTCTGGGTTACGAATATCCGTCCGGTATCTTTCAGATTCTCCAAAAGATTGGCGAGCGCCTGTTTTATTTCATGCGGTGAAAAATAATCCAGATTAAGCACGTTCGCGCATTTGATAATATCCGCTTTGCGGTCTAAAGTTCCGGAAAAAACATCAAAAGGAATGATCTTTATCTCCTTGAACTTTTCCCAGACCAGGGGGTTTAAAAGGGAGATCTCGCGGCCGTCCGCTGGGAGCTTTTCCGCCTTTAAGCCCGTGCAGAAATAAAAAAACGGGAGTTTAACGGAGATGCCAAGGTCATCCCTGGTGTAGAAGATCCTGCCGCAGCAAAAGTTCCTGTACAGAAAACAGTCCTGGCTGTCCGTCAGGACAACTTCCGCGTTTTTCGCGTTTTCAAGCAGGGTCAGCGCCGAGATCCCGTCCGAAACTCCTGTTTCCACGATAAGGTCGCCGGGTTTGGCTTCCGCCAGGATCGCGCCGTCGGTGAGCGGACTGCGGCCCGGCGCGGTGGTTTTATAGGCGCTTCCGCTTTTAAACAGCGTCATGGTCTTTGAGAACAGCGCGGCCTTTTCTTCCATAGGAAGGGCGCAGCGGCGGATCTTTTCCAGTATATCCGGGCTGAATTTGACTCGCAGCGCCAGCAGAAGCGCCCTCAGCGCCGGGCGCTCCAGCCCGGCCAGGTAAAATTTCAGAAAGGCCAGGCTGTCCGCGCACGGGCCGCTTTTCAGGATCATTTTTTTGAGATCGGGCATAATTTTCCGTCGTCGAAATCCTTGTTTATAAGCCGCAGCGAGCGGTCGATCTTTGAATAAACCTCCGGTTTTTTAAAGAACAGCTTCCGCCTCAGCAGATCCAGCAGGCCGGACACTTTGTAGTACTTCAGGATGGTGTAATATTTAAGCAGGAGCTTCCGGATCTTCTTTGGAAAGATCCCGTAGACGGCCGCATAGTAGAACCGGTTCGCCTTTTTGCGCTTCAAAACGTTCAGGATCCCGTGTTTGCGCAGATAGGCGGAAAACAGTTCCAGAAAAATATAGTCTTTCCAATACAAGACTTCTTCTTTTTCGTAGTCCGTGAAATTTAAATAATGAGAGATCTCGTTGGCCGCGGCCTCGTGCAGGCTTTCTATGTATTCTTCCTCCTCCTCAGGGGAGGCGCCGATCAGCCCCATGTTTTTCGCGAACTCGTAGCCCTGGGTCCCGGGTACGGCCTGAAAAAAATTTATGCTTATCTCGTAGACCAGGCTTATGTCGTCCGGGATGACGCGGGCGAGGTTGGCGATGGTCTCCTCGATGGTGTCGTCCGTTTCTCCGGGCATCCCGATCACCAGGCTTATAATGGTCGCAACGCGGTGTTTGTTGCAGAGCCTAAGGGCGTTGAGGTTGTCCTCGACCCGGACGCCTTTCTCCATCACGTCCAGCATTTTCTGCGAACAGGATTCTATTCCGAAATTTATATTCACACAGCCCGATTCCTTCCAGGCTTTCAGCGTCTCTTCATTGACAGTTTTGGCTCTGACCGCCGTGGCGGCCCAGTTCAAGCCGTTCTGTTTCAGGAAACCGGTTATTTTGGCGGTAACGGCGGGGTTCGAACCGAAATTTTCTTCCTGGAACAGCAGGACCCCGATATTATGCCGGGCCGTAATATGGCGGATGGAATCCATCACCTGCTCGGGATCCATGACCCTGTAGCCCCTGAAATACCTATGGCAGAAAGTGCAGCGCCCCACGCAGCCCTTTGAGGCGAAAACCGTGGCCAGGCGTTTGCGCAGGTTGTCCGGGTCAAGCAGTGAAAAAAAATCGTTGATCTCGCCGGGGTTGAACCTGTCCCTGTAATAGGGCCCGCTCACGTCGTGGATATAGTGTCCGATGTCGGTAAACCTGGAGAGCAGCTCGTAATTGATCTGCCTTACGGGTTCTTCCCGGGTTTCCTCACCTGTAAAAAAAGCCCCTCCTTTGTCCAGGTAGGCGAGTCCTTTTATGCCGCTGAACAGGCTCTTATCGGAGGCTGAAAAGTCGTTTTCGCGCAGTGTCCCCAGCAGCGCGCTGAAGGCCGGCTCGGATTGTCCGATAACGCAGAAATCAACCGCGGAGTTTTTGAGGATTAGCTTGTAGATCACCCCCATTTCTCCGCCCAGCACCTGGATTACGTCCGGGAATTCTTTTTTTAAGAACAGCGAAAGTTCTTTCAGGTATTTATAGGTCGGTGTGAGGATGGCGCTGAAGCCTATCACCTGGGGATTATCTAGCCGGACTTTTTTCTTTATCTGATCGAACGCCGGCCTCAACAGGTCGATGTTGTAAAAAGCCGCATCGCATCCCAATTCCGGTCGGAGGCCCTCGATGACCCGTGAAATGGCTACGGGGGGATAGTCCGTGGGGGCGCGGCCGCTTGGCAAATTGACGAGCAGAACTTTGATCATTTTATTTGAGAATCATTTTTTTTACAAACGTTTTTGTTTTCGGGAATTTATCAACTACTTCCTCGATAAAGAAAGTATAAAGCTGGGTAAAATCCAATGTGCCGAGCTTTAGGATCACCAGGAATTCCTCGAGGGCGAACACGAAATTCAGCTGTTTAAGGAATTTTATTATGCAAAGCATTCTGTAGGAGGCGAAATTTTTTTTAAATGTGGCGCCCGGGGATATTCCGGGCGGGCCCGGCTTCCTGCTCTTCCGCCGGGCTTCGATCTCAGAGAGAAGTTTGGGGATCGCTAGGCTGACGTCAAAATCCCGGATGGCCCTTTGGTAGCCGCGCTCCGCGACGGCTTCCCTTTCTCTCTCGTTTGAAAGATAAAATCTGGTTTTTTCCAGCAGTTCCTCTTTGGTGGCAAAGACCGCCATTTCTTCTTCCGGACGCAGCATCTTTTCGATATCGGGGGCCTGTTCTGACAGAACAAAAGATCCGCAGAGGGCCACTTCGGCTATCCTGCCCTTCGCTTGCTTCCTGCCGGCGGGGAGGGGTATATTCCCGGCCAGGCGGTTGGGAACGTTCGCGCCAGTAAAATTAAGGTTGATCCTGCTTTTGTTGAAAATCTCGACCATTTGCTCCTGCGATACCTGGCCGCCGGGAGCTCCGAAACCGAAAACCCGCACGTTAACGCCGTTTTTGGCCAGGTAGTCCACATATTCCATCCTGTCCTTCCGCCCGGCGAGACCGCCCACAAAAGAAACATCAATCGTCTTTTCCCGGTTTTCGAGTTTGAAATACCTGGTTCGGTCGAACGCTCCCATGAACAGAAAAGCGTCCCCGCCCAGGTTCTGGAAGATCCGCACCGTATCGGACGAATCGTAAACGATGAATAGATCCATGGCCCCGGCATAATATTTGTCTCTGGCCTCGAAATAGTAAACGGTGTCCCCCGCCATCATGACCGTAAAAACATGAGGCTGCAGCTTCCGGAAAAATTCCGGGGGAAAATGAAACGAGGTGGGATCCGCCGCGAAGATCAGGATTTTAACGCCATTTTTAATGATGAAGTCTTTTATAAATTTCTGGGAACCACTGTGCCCATATTTCAGGTATATCTCGTTGTAATCCAGAAAAACAGCTCCGTTTTTAATAAATTCGCGCAGGAAGCCGTTGCCGATATCGTTCGGTCTCGCGGAATTCACATGAGATAAAAAGAGTGTTTTTCCCGCGGTCATGTGGTTCCTTTCTCCGGTTTGGCCGCCCGGGATTTTGAAGCGGTTTCCCGCGCGCCGGGTTCGTTCCCGTCTACCCAGTCGTTCCTTCCAAACAGCTTTTTCAGGGCCGCGAACGCGGAATTTGAAAGATACTTTTTTAAAATGGAATTTACAAGGTAGTTTCTGACAACGGCGTAGCAGCGCATAGCTTTGCCGAACATGATTATTTCCAAGTTGTATTTGAACAATCTATTTTTATATCGGAATCGCTGCGTTTTCGTTACAAGGTACGCCAGGAGGCCGCCAGGGTACGCCCCGCTGGAGTTGTCTATATAATTCCTGTAGCTGCCGTAGGAGTCGAAGTCCAGATGGAAAGGGACCGGGCACATGCTTGCGATGCCAAAACATAAATCCGTGTACTCTTTTGTGTGCCAGGTCACGCGGCTCCGTTTCATCGGGATATAGTCGATCCAGCCCTCCATGGTTTCGGGCGGGTTGAAATTGTATTCTTTCCGCAACATCTCCATGATCGAGGTTTGGGGCAGCGGGAGCAGGTTGAAGAGTCCGAGAACAAGATACCGGTTCGAGTCGGAGATCCGGTCTATCACCCTAAAGGTTTCTTCAAGGTCTTCCATGGTTTCTCTGGGGAAACAGTTTATGAAGGACACCCGATGCACTATCTGGTTCCTTTTCAAGGCATCCACCGTAGTGTAGATCTGATCGATGGTTATGTCCTTTTTCACCACTTCGTCCAGCAGTCTTTGCGAGCCTGATTCGGCCCCGAAATTCAGGTAAAAGCACCCGGAATTTTTCAAGAGTCTGAGAAAATCCTCTCCGAACCTGGCGTAAGCGGCGCAGAACGAGTCAAAGCGGCAGAATGACGCCCATTTTATTTTCAGCCCGCGGCGGAGGACGGCCTCGAATATTTCTACGGCCCTTCCGGGATCCACAAAAAACTCGTCTTCATAGTCAAAATTGAAATTCCGGATGTTGTATTTGTTTATGAGGTATTCTATTTCATCGACGACTTTGCGGGCGCTTTTACGCCGGTATTTCCTTTTATTGAACATGGGGCTGTAGCAAAAACCGCACCTGTGCGGGCAGCCCCTGGAAGTGTGAACCGGCATAACGGAGGACTTGGCGAAAACATCGCCCAGCAGATGATACGGCAGGTCGAACTCCAGGGTTTCCATGTCGATGAGTTCCCTGGGCGCGTTAACGCGAATTTTGCCCCCCGCCTTGTACGCAAGCCCTTTTATTTGGGCCAGATCGGTTTTTTCCCGCAAAGCCGAGGCGAGTTCTTTGACCGTTTCCTCGCCTTCCCCGATCACGGCCATGTCGATCAACGGGTTCTTTAAGACCTGCTCTGGAAGTACGGAGGGGTACACGCCGCCCAGCACGACAGGGATAGAGGGGTTGAATTTTTTTATCAGCTTCGCCGCTTCCAGGCCTTTGCCGACCATTTCCCCAACCATCATGTTTATCCCGACGAACAAATAGTCGTCATGTTTCAGGTCTTCAAGCGTTTCCGTGCCTAAATGCAAAAGAGACACTTCGATCTCCAGCTTACGCAAAGACTGCGCCACATATAGGAGCCCCATCGGGTAGGTAAAGCCCCATGCTTTGTTCCCGGGATAGACCAACAGGACTTTTGAGTTGTGGGGCATAGATCAGGCCGCGCCGGACGGAATTGCGCCAAGTTTTGTCCGGATAAGCTGGGAAACTTTCAGGAGCTCCTCGAGTCTGAAGAAGGCGGAGACGGCGAGAAAGGTCAGCGTCCCGACGCCGGCGGCCGCGGCGAGAGTGAGCGCGTGGGCTAAAAAAGTGCCGTGAAAAACACCGTTCAGCCGGGCATAGGTGAAAAATACCGCCAGGCCCGAAACAGCGGAAAACGCCGTGATCTTGGACAAAGACCTGAAGATCGCCATTCCGTGAAGGGTCGAGAGGCGCTTTTTCAGGATTACAAAGTAAAGCGCGGCCGTAATAAAGGCTCCTGCCGCGGCTGCAAGCGCCACGCCGCATGCCGGGGGGGTCATCAATTTTATTAAGACGAAAGTCAGGATCAGGTTCGCGGCCAGATTGACGACCACCACTTTAAAAATACTCTTGAGATCCTGAAAGGCGAACAGCAGTCTCAGCATTATTCCGACCGCGCAGATGGGGAAAAGCTGGAGGCAGTAGAGTACGAATATTTTCGAAGTTAATTCCGTGGCGGCCGTGTCAAAGGCTCCCCGCTGGAACAAAAGTTGTATGACCGGTTTTGCCAGGATCATCATCATGACCGCCAGGGGAATAAAGATAAATCCGGACATCCTTATGCTCAGGGACATGGTGTTCCTGATGTCTTCGGTTTTGTTTTCCGCGGCTTGCGCGGATAAAAAGGGGTATATGGCGGTGGCGATGGCGCCGGAAAAGATGACCAGGGGAACCTGCACCAGCTTGTCCGCGTACGCGAGCGCCGCTATGCTTCCGCCAGGGAGCCAGGAGGCCATGAACCTGCCGATCATGTTGTTAAGTCCTGTCAGAACCGTGAGTATCAGGAAAACCAGCGTAAGGTTCAACGACTTCCGGATCTCGGGATGATCCAGATCCAAAACGGCCGAATGACGCAGTCCGTACCCTTTCAAAAAGGGCGCAAGGAATAAAAATTGAAGGACGGTGCCGGCGAGCAGACCCCAGCCCAGGACGAACACTCCCCATCTGTCCGCGAAGAACAGCATGAAGAAAATAGTACTTAACGTTACGAACATTCCCGAAACCGCCGGCCACAGAAAATGTTCGAACGCGTTGATCACTCCGGTCAGGATATTGACCGCGCCGGTGAAAATTATTCCTGCGCTTATTATCCTGAGCATTTTCCCCGCGTTCGCGGCGGTTTCCCCGTCAAGTCCGGGAGTGGAAAAGCGGATGAACTGGCCGGCAAACAAAAAAGTGGCAACGGCGGCGGCGGCGAGAACGATAAGGACGATGTTAGAGATCGTGCTTATGATCCGGTTCGCTTCACTCAGGCCTTTTGTCTTATATCTGATAAGGATCGGGATGAATATTATCGTGAAAGGAGACAGGAAAACGCTGTTTATCAGATTAGGCACGGTCAGCGCCGCGTAGAAAGAGTCCATGGCCTTTGAAACGCCGAAATAGCTGGCGCCGATCATTTCCTTTACCATGGATAAAGCGTGTCCGAGTACGCTTGCGGCCACGAGTATCGAGTAGGCTTTCGCGATTTTTAAATTTGTGCTCATTATATACGATCCAGGATGTTCCGTGTCGCCCGGAGCATGCCGCCGAAAAATCCGGGTATGAAAATCATGAGTCCGTGCTTAAAGAGAAACGGAACCGTTTCAAGGGCGGCTTTAAACCTGCGATTTTTAGCCATAACGCACATTGAGAAAGTCAGGCTGTTTATCTCGCGAACCTTAAAGCCGCGGCTGAGATATATTTTGTCCGCGCGGGGCTCGGCGCCGCCGGCGGAGGGGAGCAGGGCCGCCAGCTCGGCCAGCATCCTGGGGATGTAGATTTCCTCTCTGTAATCCTTAACGGCCCGCTCATGCGCGGCGAGCGCCATTGCCTCTCTTTTTTCGGGGTTGGCGAGATAAAACCGGATCTTTTCCAGGAGCTCGACTTTGTCGCGGAAAAAATCCATTTCTTCGCCCAATCGGAACATCGTGTCGAGGGAGGGGGAGTATTCGGAAAGGCAGAAAGCCCCGGTGAGAGCTATCTCCCTCGGTCTTCCTGTGTTTTGCCGCGCCCTGTTCAATAGGGGTTCATCCGCGTTTTTCCAGTCCAGGACGCTTATCTGGCTGAAATTCAGATTGATCCGGCTTCTGCATAAATATTCGGAGATTTTTTCCGCCGGCAGATAGCCGGCGTCCGCTCCCTGCCCGTGAACCACAACGCTTATGCCTGCCGCCCTGAGAAATTCAATGTATTCCCGCCGGCCGCGCTTGCGCATATCTCCGATAAAAGAGACATCGATGTCTTTGTCCGTTTTGACGGGGAAATACTTGTTGCCGGCGGTCAGATCCTGGCAGACTATGGCGGGGATCTCCAGCCTTTTGTAGGCGAATGCGGCAAAATAATCCGCGGTTATTACGGCATCAGCCGTCTGCGCGTAATACCTGTTATAACTCTCAAAATAGGCGGCGTCGTCCGCGAACCAGAAGACCATCCTGGCCTTTTCGCGCAGGGAACCGTAAAAATGCGCTGAAAGCTGGTAATCGCTGGCGAAAGGGCAGCAGAGCACGATGTCCGTTTTTTCCGCGGCCACGGTGCGTCTGATGTATTGTTCGGCGCGTTTTATCCCCGCAGTATGGCACAGATCCGCGTAATTGAGCAGGCGCATGGATCTAAAATGCCGTTTCAGCGGGTAAAAGCGCATGGGGAAGCCGCTGTCTTCCGCCGGATAGAGAGCCAGGAGATTTTTATCTTTAAAAAAGCCGGTCATGTTCCCATTTCGGGCCATATATTGTAAATGCCCTTGTTTAAATTATACTATTAAAAATATATGAAACATGCCGCCAAAAAACGGAAAGTGATGGTGACCGGCGGAGCCGGATACATAGGGTCTATCTTCGTACCGGCGCTGCTCAGGGAAGGCTTTAAAGTTCAGGTGCTGGATAATTTCATGTTCGGGCAGACCTCTCTGCTGGAGTGCTGTTCTTCGCCCGATTTTGAAATAACACGCGGCGATGCCCGCGACGAGAGACTGGTAAAAGCGTGTGTGGCGGACGCGGACTATATTATCCCGCTTGCCTGTCTTACCGGGGCGCCTATCTGCGACCGAAATCCTTCCGAAGCCAAAGGTGTGATCCTGGGCGCGCTTGATGTTATCCTTAAATTCCGTTCAAAAAGCCAGCGGTTGATCTATCCCACTACGAACAGCGGTTACGGCCTGGGGGAAAAAGGCCGCTTCTGTACCGAGGAGACCCCGCTGCGCCCTGTTTCGCTTTACGGCCGGCTTAAAAACTCGGCGGAAGAAAAGATCCTTGCCGCCGGGAATTCCGTTTCTTTCCGTCTTGCCACGGCTTTCGGCGTAAGTCCCCGTATGCGCCTGGACCTGCTGGTCAACGATTTCACCTACCGGGCGGTCACGGACAGATTTGTTGTGCTGTTTGAAGCCCATTTCAAGCGGAACTTTATTCATGTGCGCGATATCACCAAGGCTTTTCTCCATGCCATGAAAAATTTTGAAAAGATGAAAGGGGAGATGTTTAATCTCGGCCTGAGCGACGCGAACCTGAGTAAGCTGGAGCTCTGCATGGAGATACAAAAACAACTCCCGGATTTTTATTTTTCGGAGTCCGCCATCGGCAAGGATCCGGACAAGCGCGACTATATCGTCAGCAACGCCAAGATAGAGAAGACGGGCTTTAAACCCGATGTTTCCCTGCAAAAGGGAATAGCGGAACTTATAAAGGGGTTCCGTATAATCAGGAGAAACCAGTATTCCAATGTCTGATACGGGACGAGGAAAGGAAAAAATCCTTATAGCCGAACTCCGGCGCCGGGCCGCGTGGGTCAGGCGCGAAACACTGCGCCTTCATAAGCGTGCGCCCGAAACGCGTATCGCCTCCTCGCTCTCGGATGTCGAGCTGTTCACAGCCCTTTACTACGGCGGCCTCCTTAAATTCAATCCTTCAGATCCCAGGGACGAAAGCCGGGATCGTGTGATAGTCAGCAAGGGGCATGGCGGGATCTCGCTATACCCGATATTGGCCGACCTCGGTTTTTTTGACAAAGCGGAATTGGGCCGGATCGGCAAGACCGGTTCGATTCTCGGCGGCATCCCCGACGATATCCCCGGTTTTGAGACGATAAACGGTTCGCTTGGCCACGGATTGGGCGTGGGCTGCGGCATGGCGCTGGCGCTTAAACGCAAGGGTTCCCCGGCCAATGTGGTGGCGCTTGCGGGCGACGGCGAATTGTTCGAGGGTTCCGTCTGGGAGGCCGTGATGTTCGCCGGACATCACCGGCTGGACAACCTGGTTCTGATCGTGGACAGGAATAAAATTTCCATGCTGGGCCTGACCAGTGAAATCCTGGATCTGGATCCTTTGGCTGTAAAGTTCAAGGCTTTTGGCTGGGCGGCCCGCGTCGCCGACGGTCATGACGTGGGCGGCGTACGGAGGGAACTTGGCGCAATGATCCCCGCGCGCGGCGGCCGGCCGAAAGTCTTTATCGCGGAAACGATTAAAGGTAAAGGAGCGCTTTCGCTTGAAAAAGACACCCTTTGTCATATCCGCACCCTCACCCCCGAGCAGGTGGATGCCTTGACGGAGGAATATAAATGAACTCCGCCGCCGGGAAAAAAGCCATGCGCGATGTTTTTATCGGGAAAGTTCTGAAGGCCATGTCCTCCAGGCCCGACCTTTATTTTCTTACCGCCGATTTCGGCGCCCCCTTGCTGGACGAGATGCGGAAGAACTTTCCCTGTCAATTCGTTAACGTCGGCATAGCCGAGCAGAACCTTATTAATGTTTCAGCCGGGATGGCTTTCGAGGGCCTGACCGTACACGCCTACGCTATTTCTTCATTTCTGGCGACCAGGGCGTTCGAGCAGGTGAAGATCAATCTTTCGCTCCACTCCCAGGTCAGGGACTTTAACGTGAATCTGGTGGGAGTAGGCGCCGGACTGAGTTACGATATTTCCGGGCCCACCCACCACTGCCTTGAGGATATCTCCATAGTGAATTCCCTGCCGGGCATAACTTTATTTTCCCCCAGCGACTGGATCCTGGTGGAAAAATTCCATGATTACGCCTTAAGCCATAACAGCCCCAAATATCTTCGCCTTGAGGGTAAGCCGGTGCCCGCGCTGTACGATAAGCGTCCGGAAGTTAGGATAGAGGATTGTTTCTGCGAGCTGAAGAAAGGGGAGGATGTCTGCATCGTGTCCACGGGCTTTATGACGCACCTGGCGTTGGAGGCGGTCAGGCTTGCCGGTGAAAAGGGTCTGCGGCCTGGACTGATAGACCTCTTCCTGCTCAAACCGCTGGATGGCCGCGGCCTGGCCAAAGTCCTTTCCGCTTACAGGAAAGTTATAACCGTCGAGGAGGGGTTTGTCGGAAAAGGCGGGATGGATTCCATTGTTTCGAATCTCCTTAACGAGCATTGTCCGGGTGTCAGGACGAAAGCTTTGGGCTTCGGGGATAAATATGTTTTTGAACGCGGAGACAGGGCCTATCTGCATAAGCTCTACGGGATAGACGCGTCCAGCATTGCCGCGCTGGTTGCGCGCATGTCCGGGCGCGGCAGATGACGGAATGCCGCCTCACGCCCTCCCCTGGCGGGGTATCCGCGGCAATTTCAGTAGAGTCAATACCCCAGGTCTTCGTTTACCAGCATGACCAGAATGTCGCTGGGCCCCGGCTTTTTCCAAAGTAGGGTGGCCACATTGCAGATGCGCTGCGGGGAGCGGCAATCTTCGCATTTTCCGGTTTTAACGCAGGGATTGTCTTTTTTCAGGCGGATGTTATTGGCCACAGCCGCCACATTGCGCGCGCGCCACAGCCCCTCGTCCTGGTCGCGGACGAGCTTGTTGACTCCGGCAAGCAGGATCGTTTTACGGGGCCCGAAAGTGACAGCGGAGCATCTGTTTCCATTCCCGTCCACTAATATCATTTTCCCGTCAAGCGTAACTGCCTGGGGAGAGGCCAGGTAGATGTCCGCGCTCTGAGCCGCCAGCCAGACCGCCCTGCGCGTTTCCGGATCCATGCCCGGTTTATGCGTTATTATCGTATTGCCCGCCGCGCGGAGCATTTCCGGAAGGCCGAGGGTCTCAACGGTAACGGAGCCTCCGATGCCTATTGTTTTTCCGCCGCCCGCGAGAGTCAGCAGGGCGGACGCGGCCTCGGTCCCGGTTTCATAGACCGCCGCTTCAAACTTGTTGGCGCGCAGCGCCGCCGCCGTTCTCTCAAGTGCTTTAAGGTTGTGGGCCATCTTATGCGCGTCCATGTTTCCTCCCGGAATTTTAGCCATGCCTGTTTAAGTCCGTGATCTGCGAAGCGATGGAGGGCCGGAGATATCTGTCAAAAATGCCGGCGATCAGGCTGGCAAAGTATTTCCCGGTCTCCGTAATGGTTATTTTATCGTCCGCCAGGATCACAAGTCCGTCTTTGGCGAAAACAGGCAGCATTTCAAATTCCCTGCGGAAATAGTCCCTGAAAGGAAGGCTGATGCGGTTTTGGATCGGGGCGATCTCAAGGACAAAGTAGGTTCTCAATCGTTTTATTATATCTCTCCGCAGCATATCATCTTCGTTGAGTTTGATCCCGCGGTAAATGGGGAACTTGTTCTTTGAAAGGGCGTCCGCGTAGCGTTCCTGCTCGTAGTAATTCTGAAATAAATAATCGTTCCCTATTATGCCGTGGCCGGATCGTCCGGCGGCTACGACATTTTGGCATTCCCCGCTTATGACCCCGAGCGATGTGTAAGTTGCTTTATTGTCGTTAACGGATCTGGCCACAATATCCGCGGGTTTTGCGAAATGTTCGAACCCCGTCCGGACGTAACCATTGTGGATGAGAATCTCCACGGCTTTCGCGAAAATCCGTTTTCGTTCGAAGAAATCAGGGATCAGGTCTTTCAATTTCTCCATGTGGGGATAATATTGAGTCGTGTAATTGAAATGGCAAAGCGAAATGCGGTCCGGGGACAGGGCAATGGTCTTCTCCATGGTTTTTTGGATGGAGGCTTCCGTCTGCAGGGGCAAACCCACAAGAAAGTCAAAATTGACGCTGTTGAACATTTTACGGATATCAGGCGCCAGCAGTTGTTCTATCATTTCAGCCGGCTGCACCCGGTTTACGGCTTTTTGCACTTTTTCATCCAGATCCTGGACGCCGATAGAGATAGTCGTCACGCCTTTCCTGTGGTAATATCTCAGCCTGTCCGGGGAACAGGTGCGAGGGTCTATCTCTATGCAGAACCGGTTAAGTTTAGGGATATCGCAGAAAAGCCGGAGCAGCCCGATCAGTCTGTCAAATTCATTTTCTTTCAGCATCGTGGGGCTGCCGCCGCCTATGAATATCTCTTTGAAATTAGGCCGCAGAGAATTCTCTTCAAAAAAATGATGGAGCATTTTTATTTCGAGGGAAAGATAATTGTCGAAATGATCCAGGATCGTGGAATAGTCGGAAGTTATTTCCTTATGGCAAAGGCAGTAAAAACAGAGTTTCGGACAGAATGGGACATGCACGTATAACAGCGAAGGGGCGTGGTTTTTATCCGAGAAGCATTTTTTTAAAGCCTGGCGGTATTCTTCCGCTCCCATGCTTTCGGACCAGTTCCTTTTGTGGGGGTAATCCGTATAATCATCGGCGGGAATATCGTATTTTTTCAGCAAATCCCGGTTTTTGAGCAGATCATCCATGGCGGCATGTACCTCCCGTCGCTAAATAACGCTTAACTCTTGCGTTCAGGGGTTCCCTGCCGTTGATAAAACGGCGCGGAACCATGTTTTATTTCTTGAAACTCAGGCTTTTTACGCGGATGATCTCGTCAACCAGGGTATCGATCCTGCCCCTGAACTTTTGCAGCTCGGATAGCTCAAGACCATATGGTTTGAGAAAAAAACGTTTATTATTGGCGCCGCTGTAGATGTCGGTCGTTTTCCATAAAGAATTCAGGTCAAGTTCGTCCAGGAAAAGAGAGTCTCTCAGCGCCTGCGCGTAAAGTTTCGTGCCCGGGAACGGCATGGCATTCGAGATTATGGGCTTATTGACGTCGATGTCTTTTACCATCTGGTAAGTTTCTTCCAGTGTGGCCAGAGTGTCTTCCGGCATACCGATAACAAAGAATGCGATCACGTATAATTCTTTGTATTTTTTTGTAAGTCCGATCACCTCGAGAATTTTCTCTCGGGAGAGCCTTTTCCCCATTACCTGGTTGCGAATCATGTCGGAACCGCTTTCTATCGCCAGAGAGATCCTTGTCATTCCCGCGTCCATAAGCAAACTCAACACTTCTTCATCGATAGTCCCTACCGCGATGCCGTTGGGCGTTTCAAACTGGATCTTCAGTTTCCTTTTGGCGATTTCATCGCAGATGTCCAGCATTCGCGTCCTGTCAAAGGTGAGGTTGTCGTCCATGAATGAAAAATGATTCTGCCCGTATTCTTTGTGTAAGTATTCGAGTTCATCGACGACGTTTTTTGCCGACCGGCTCCGCCACTTCGGCCCCATGACCATAAAAGCGGGACAAAAGTTGCAGCGCATCGGGCAGCTGCGGCTGGATACGATCGGGACGGACATTTTAAGGGACAGGCCTTTAGGGTTGTTCCAGTCGGAAGTGTCGCGGTAATAATCCGATAAATTAAGCAGTCCATACGCCGGGAAAGCTATTTTGTCAGGATCGGGGATAAATCGCTTCTTGGGATTAACCACGACCTTTCCGTCCGTTCTGTACGCGAAGCCGTCTATTTTGTCCAAATCCCGGCGTCCGCTCTTCAGCGTGTTAACCAGCTCCACCGTGGACTCCTCTCCTTCGCCTACTACGACCCAATCGATGTACGGGCAATTCGTTAATATCTCGGCCGCATAGATCGACGGATGCAAGCCCCCTATTACGATCGGGATATCGGCGAACGTCCGTCTTATATTTTCCGAAAAACTTTGTATGCTTTTGAACTGGCCTGAAAACAGGCAGCCCAAACCGATAAGCGAAGGCTTATAATCGGATACTTTTTCGGCGATTATCGTTTCGCAAAATCTTGTCGGATCGCCATGTTGTTCGGGCCTGAACACGTTCAGATCCAGAACATTGACGTCAACGCCCGCGTTTTGCAGCGCCGAGGCCAGATATAACAGGCTTAAAGGCAAATAATAATCCCTGTTGGGGATCATGCTTGGGGTCGGAGGGTTGATCAGCAGTACTTTCATTAATATCTGGTTCGGACAATTTTTTTGCTCAGCACTTTTGTTTTCAGAAAGTCGAGGATGTGCCCGCCGAAAGTCTCGGACAGCATCTTTTGATACCGGGGGCTTGCGTAGTATTCCTCGAACGCGGTGTCCCGGAACTTAAGGATCTCGGCGGCGGACAGATGCTCGTTGCGCAAAGGAAGGGAATCGGGAGCGAAAAAGCCGTACTGCCCCCATTGCTCGGGGAGTTCGTATCCCTTCGCTTTCGCCATTTCATGGAGTCTTGTTCCCGGGTATGCCATAGCTATAAAGAAATTGGCATATTCGGTATTAAGTTCCTTTGCCAGGGCGAGGGTCTTGTGCATGGTCGGCATGGTGTCCGTAGGCAGTCCAAAAACATAATTGCCCCCGATATGGAGGCCGGCCTTGTGAACTATCTCGACCGCCTTATATATCTGTACGAGATTTTGTTTTTTCTCTACGGACTGCAAGACTTCGTCATCGCCGGACTCCAAGCCCATGAAAACCCAGTTGATCCCCGCTCTCTTCATTTTTTCCATGATTCGGGGGGAAACGGTGTTCGTCCTGGCGAAACACCACATATTCAGCTTTTCTCCCAGTTTGTTCTTGATGATCTCGTCGCAAATGCCATCGACACGGCTGGGATTGATGGTGAAAGTGTCGTCTATGATCTCAACGTGCCTTATCTTATACCTGTCGATCATCATTTTAAGTTCTTTGACCACGTGCGCGGGGCTCCGGTATCTCGTTTTATGGCTGCCGTACACGACATTTACGGAGCAATATTCGCAGTTGAACGGACAGCCGAGGGAAGTATAGAATACCGCAAAACCTTTCTGGTCAAGATCGTAGTCCCAGGTTTGCCAGTGGTGCGCCCGGTATTTATCCATCGGCAGCAGATCCCATGCGGCGAACGGAAGTTTGTCTAGATCGGCGACTCCATCCGCTCTGCCATGTCCCACGACCTTGTCTTTTTCGCGATACCAAAGGCCTTTTATATCGTAGTTCCCGGACTTTTTTTTGAGCGACTCGAGTAATTTACAGACCGGATAGTAGCCCTCGCCTTTGATCACAAAATCGATGTTTTCGTCTTTCAGGGTATCCTCGGGTATAGCCGAACAGTGATGCCCGCCGATCATCGTTTTGCAGGCCGGAAAGTTTTCCTTGACCAGACGCAAAACTTTCGCCGCAGCGGTCATTTTGGTGGTAAATGCGGACAGGCCTATAAGCAGCGGGGTCTCATATTCTGAAAGCGCATTTACGGTCTGTTCCGGGGTCAGAAATTCGGCTTCGGCATCTATGACCGCAACGGAGTAGCCCTGTTCCCTGACGAATGCCGCGAGCATGGCGATCCCTAACGGCTGGGCGATCGTGGCGAGATCGCTCAGCTTCGCGAATTGCTCCAGCCTGTTGCCTGGATTTATCAATATCAGGTCGGCGTATTTCTTGATCATTTAATTCCGTTCTCTTTCGGCAGATTCTGCGCCCACGCCCGACTGATAATATACCATATTAGTCCAAAAATTGCAGTCGCCGCCGTGGCGGCCGCTCGGCGAAATGCGGGAGGTGGTCAACATTGCAAATCCGCTATTTTGAATAATTTAGTAAGATAATATAATGACGTTTAGGCGCGCATAAACCCGTCGTAAGGGGGAAGGATGATATGAAAACCATAGTGATAATCACGGCTCCCGGCTTCCAGGACGAAGAATACGTTTATCCATACTACAGGCTGCTTGAGGCCGGGCACAAGGTGGAGGTAGCCACAAAAACAGGGGAAACCGTCATTGGAAAATACGGCGTTCCGGCCCGGGCTACGATGCCCACCTCACGGCTGTCTTCCGATGTCTTTGATGCCGTCCTTCTGCCCGGCGGCTTCGAGGCTCCGGATCGGGTTCGGCTTCTGCCGGAGGTGCTGGAATTTATCAGGGAGATGGATAAAAAGAACAAGCTTATAGCCGCTATTTGCCACGGCCCGTGGGTTCTTATCTCCGCGGGGATTACGAAAAAACGAAGAATCACCGGATTCTGGAGCATCGAGGCCGACATTGTAAATTCCGGGGCGGAATATCAGCATAAAGCCCCGGTCGTGGTGGATAGGAACATCATTACCTCGCCTCATTACAACAATAACGGGGACTTTATGCGAGCCATCATCGAATATCTCGGCGGCTGAATCTTCAGGAGGAAGCCGACCCTATGAATAAAAACTCAAAAATATATATCGCCGGCCATGCGGGCATGGCCGGCGCGGCGGTGCTTTCCCAGCTCAAATCGCGCGGGTATACCAATCTTGTCGTCAGATCGCGGAAAGAGCTGGATCTCGTCGACCAATCCGCGGTGGCCGGATTTTTTGCGAAAGAAAAGCCGGAGTATGTGGTGCTGGCCGCGGGGAAAACCGGCGGGATATACGCCAACAATGAATACTGCGCGGATTATATATACGAGAATGTGATGATCCAAAGCAATATCATTTACCAAGCCTTTCTTTCCGAGGTCAAAAAACTGGTCTTTTTTTCATGTTCGGTGGTTTATCCAAAGGATAGAACCTGTCCGATGCGGGAGGAGGACATTCTCACGGGGCCCCTTGAAAGGATGACCGAGGCCGGAGCTGTCGCAAAGATCGCCGGATGGAAAATGTGCGAATCGTTCAATCGTCAATACGGCACTGATTTCATAACGCTGATCCTGACGAACATTTACGGCCCGGGGCAAAGATATGACGCTTTTGATTCCATGGTCGTTCCGGCGCTGTTATTGAAGTTCCATCAGGCAAAAATAAACGGGCACGACAAAGTGGTGATCAAAGGGGATGGTTCGCAGATAAGGGATTTTCTCTATGTCGACGATCTGGCTTCCGCGGCGATCTTCATTCTTGAGGAGTATCGCGGCAATGATTGTTTTAACGTCGCCTCCGGCAGGAATTGCTCGATACGGGAACTGGCCGCTATTATCAAAAAAGAGGTCGGTTATGAGGGGCAGATAGCGTATGACGCCACAAAGGCGAGCGGGATCCCCATGAAAGTTCTTGACGGTTCCAGGATGAAAGCTCTCGGGTGGTTTGCCCGCGTTGACCTTGAAGACGGGATCCGCCGGGCTTACAGGGATCTTCTGAAGCAGTGAAGTTGCTCCTTATTAAAAACCAAAATGGAAAAGCTCAGGCCGGGAAAATCTATCGTGGAAATCCGCCAGTCCCTCAAGGACAAAATGACGCTGGCCGGGTTGCGCGAGAACAAGAACATCCCGGTCGGCGATCAGCCCAGCACATATCGGGACTGTGTCGTCATCAAGCCGTGGGGGAATGAATTCCTTATATTTAAAAACAGACACGTGGCAGTATGGCTTCTGTATATCAAAAAGAACCATTCCACCTCCATGCATTGTCATTCCCGCAAATCCACCTCGCTGGTCCTTCTCAGCGGGAAGGCGCTGTGCAACACGTTCGTGGGCAGGAATTTCCTGGGTGCGGGGGACGCCGTCGCTTTTGATAAGGGCGTATTCCATTCTACAAAAGCCCTGTCCCTGGACGATATCTTCGTTTTAGAGATAGAGTCTCCCCCGGATAAAGTGGATCTCTTCCGGCTTCACGATAATTATGGCCGCGAAAATTATTGCTATGAATGCCTGAGCCAGATGGTTTATGACAAGCTGGAGGCGTTCGGGCATTTTTACATCGACAGCAAGGACGTGGACAAAGAGTATGCGGCCGTTAAAGACAGCGTATCTATAACCATGCGCAGGGCTTCTGCCGGGCGTGGAGGCGGAAGAGGCTTTAAGCCCGATCCCGCGGCCCTTTACAGCCTTTGTGACGGCAGCCTTACCCCGAAGATCAGGGTCGGCGGGATCGCGTACGGGAGAGAGCTGAAAAAACACGCTTTTAACGGCCAGGCTCTGTTAATGGAGATCAAATTCCCCCAATGAAATACAAGGCAGTTCTTTTTGATTTTGACGGGGTCATCGGAAGGACCACAGAGGACAATTATCTCGCTTGGGCGCGTGCTTTCCGGGCCGTCGGGATACGGCTGGGCAAGAAAGACTATTTCCTTAACGAGGGGCTGGATCCATCGGGTGTCGCTGTGCGGGAGCTGGCAAAGAACGGCAGGCCGGCGGACCAGGCCGGCGCGATTATAAACCTTAAGGAAAAATTTTATCGGCAAAATAATAGATTCAAAGTATATCCCGGCATTCCCGGACTGGTCCGCAAAATGAAACAAAAATATAAGCTGGCGGTAGTGACCGGCGCCGGGCGGGAACGATTCAATAAAACAATGCCGGCCGGGCTCAGGCGCTGCTTTAGCGTATTAGTATCCGGTGGCGAGGCGGCCAAGCCGAAACCGTCGCCCGAGCCATATCTTGCGGCCGCCAGGAAATTGCGGGTCTCAGAGGCCGATTGCCTTGTTGTGGAAAACGCTCCGCTGGGCATAGAGGCCGCGAAAAAAGCGAAGATGGCCTGTGTCGCTATAACCTCGACCCTTGCGGGAAAATGGCTCTCCAGGGCCGACTATATTGTAAAGGATGTAAAAGAACTGGGCGAATTGATTGAAAAACTGGAAAAGGTCCAAGGCTGATATGCGGAATGAAAAGCATAAAAAAGGTTCGCCCGCCGAGAGGCGGCCGGATTTTAATATTGTAAAAGGCAGTTTCGACAGATTCCCCGTCAGGGATTCTCTCGAACTCTTCAGGCGCATGTGCCTGGTGAAATATTTCGAGGAAGGTTTGATCAGGGCCGTAGAGTCAAAACGCGTAGTGTGTCCGCTATACCTTTCGTCCGGACAGGAATCCGCCGCGGCGGCGCTTTCGTTCGTCGCGCGGGATTATCAGATCTTCGCGCAGCACCGGGCGCACGATATTTTTCTGTGTTTCGGCGGGGAGCCCGCCCGGTTGCGCGACGAGCTTCTTGGTCTGCCGACAGGCTTGAGCCGGGGGAAAGCGGGTTCCAACTGTCTGCAATACCACAAGAATGGGCTGGCGATGTACGGTCATCACGGCCTTATCGGGGAAAATGTTCCGATGGGCGTGGGCGCGGCGCTGGCGAACGGAAAAAACACTCTTTGCGTTTTCGGGGACGGGGCGGCGGAGGAGGACTATGTGCTCTCCTCGCTCGGTTTCGCGTCCACGCACAAATTGCCGGTTCTTTTTGTCTGCGTTGACAATGATCTTTCCATCCTCACGCCCACCGCCGAGCGCCGCAATTGGAAAATCACGGACGTGGCCGGAGCCATGGGGCTCGGCACGGTCGACGCCGCCGATGATCCATGGAGCGTTATCGAGCATTCAAGAAAACTAAGCCGGAAACTTCCGGCGCTTATCAACGTTAGAACGTGCAGGAAGTATTGGCACGTCGGTGTAGGTAACGACGGGGCGTCCGCGTGGGATCGATACGCCATCTGCAAAGAGAAACTGATCGGCGCGGGGCAGTTGAGGACCGTGACGCGGATCGAAAACGCGATGGCCGGAAAAATGAGAGAGTTATGGGCAAATTAACCCTCGCGGAAACTATCAGGCGGATCAGCGCCGAGCATCTGGCGAAAAACGGCGGCCTTATCCTTGGTCAGTGCATAAGCGCCGTCGGCTGGGTCAACGGCACCGTCCCGTCCGGGGTCAAGGGCGTGATAGAGCTGCCGATGATCGATGTAGCGGGCGCCGGCATAGCCGTGGGCGCGGCCATAGTCGGAAGGCGTCCGATCTTTATCGTCCGGTTCCAGGATTTCATGGTCCTTAACGGCAGTCCCCTGATCAATTACGCCGCGAAGTGCAAGGAATTACACGGCAGGAGCGCGCCGGTTTTTATCCGCGCCCTGGCGAGCGACGGTCTTGGGCCAGTCCATTCCGGAGTTCTTCACGGCGTTTTTATGCATTTCCCCGGCTTTAAAGTCTGCGCGCCCATGACGCCCGGAGAATACATGACCATCTGGAAAGAATTCATGGCCGGGGACGATCCTATGTTCGTCAGCGAGGACAGGGCCAGCTTTAAAAATACCGAAGAGCTGAAGGATGTCGTCAGACCGCGCGCCGCTATCACGCTGTTCGGCATCGCTTCGACAAGGTTCCAGCTGGAAGAGGCGGCGCGATTGCTGGAGGGCGAAGGCGTAACGTGCAATCTGGTTCATATTTTCCGGCTCAAACCTTTTAAAATAGACGCGAGAGTCCTCGCTCCTTTAAAACGATCCGGCCTTGGACTGGTGATCGACTCCGGTTTCGAGATAAGCGGGGCTGCCAGGTCGATAGCGTATGAACTGGGCGCCGCCTCAGGCTGTACCGTCCGGGCGCTGGGGCTGGCGGACAAGACAAAATGCCTTTGTCCGCCATATCAAAACAAGACGCCTGACGCGCATAAAATATTCATCGCGGCGAAAGAGGCCATAAAAACAAGATGATAGACCTGCTTATAGTAAAACCGGGGAACGCCAGGAAGCAGTATGGAGCCTTCAGTTCTACGCTGTCCGCGATTGAACCGCCGCTTTGGGGGATCCTGCTCGCCGCCTGCGCGAGGAAAAAAGGTTTTTCGGTGCGGGTGCTGGATGCCGAAGCCGAAGATATGCCTCCGGAAGAGGCGGCAAAAACGATCGCCGCTCTCAGGCCTCGGCTTTGCGGCGTTATCGCGGCGGGCTCGAACCTGTCCGCGTCCACCCAGGCCATGCCGGGCGCCGGCCTGCTGCTGGGCCTGCTGAAATCCCTGGCCCCGGAGGTTCAAACTTTTATCTGGGGCCTCCACCCGTCGGCTTTGCCGGAGCGTACGCTGAACGAGGAAAAGGTGGATTTCGTGATCCAGGGGGAGGGTTTTTCCGAAGTCCCGGCGCTTTTAGCCGTTTTGAAAGGCCCAATCCCCGGGACTGCGGCTGCGAAGGCATTGGTTACGGGTAAATCCGTGAATCCGGAATCGGTCCGCGATATCCCCGGTGTCTGGTACAAGGAGAACGGGCAGGCCCGCTCCAACCCCAGGGCCGCGCTCGAAGCGGACCTGGATAAACTCCCCATGGCGGCCTGGGACATCCTGCCGATGTCCAAATACAGGGCCCACAACTGGCATTGTTTCGGCGAGCTCGACCGGAGATCCCCGTACGCCGTCATATACACAAGTCTCGGGTGTCCTTTCAATTGTCATTTCTGCGCGCTGAAAGCCCTGTTCGGCAAGCCGCAGGTGCGTTACAGGAGTCCGGAAAGCGTAATAGCCGAAATAGACTTCCTGGTCAACACTTACAAGGTGCGCAACATCAAGATCCTCGACGAATGTTTCGTGCTGAACGCGGCGCATGTCGGAAAGATCTGTGACCTGATCATAGAACGGAAATATGATCTGAATATCTGGGCATATGCCAGGGTGGACACCGTAAACCCGGATCTGCTGGCTAAACTTAAACTGGCGGGTGTCAATTGGCTGGCCCTGGGAATAGAATCCGGAAGCAAGAAAGTGCGCGATGGGGAAAAACAGCGCAATTACGGGCAGGAGAAAATATTCGAGGTCGTCGGCCTGATACATAAAGCGGGCATTCACGTGGGCGCGAACTTTATTTTCGGACTGCCGGACGACGACCTGACGACTATGCGGGAAACGTTCGACATGGCCGTCGCGCTGAACTGCGAGTACACCAATTTTTACGTGGCCATCGCGTACCCCGGCTCGGAACTCTACAAGGAGGCGCTGGAGAACGATATACCGCTGCCCGACACCTGGCTGGGTTATGCGCAGTTCAGCGAGGAAACTTTGCCTTTGCCTACCAGGCATCTTTCCAGTGCCGAAGTTCTGGCTTTCCGTGATAAGGCTTTTTCAGATTATCACGGCGGCGCCGGATATCTGGAGATGATCAGGGAAAAGTTCGGCGAAAAAACCGTGGAGCATATCAGGGAAATGCTCAAACTGAAAATAAAACGCAAATTCAGCGTGGGGAAAAAAGCATGATAATAAGCAAGACGCCGTACAGGATCTCGTTTTTCGGGGGAGGAACCGATTACCCATGCTGGTACAATAAGAACAAGGGGCAGGTGTTGACCACCTCCATCGACAAGTATTGTTATATCACCTGCAGAACCCTGCCGCCGTTCTTCAAGCATAAGCACAGGATCGTTTATTCGAAGATCGAGGACGTGCAGAGCATTTCGGAGATACAGCATCCTTCGGCCAGGGCCTGTATGCGGTTCATGCGCATAAAGGAGGGCCTTGAAATACACCATGACGGCGATCTGCCGGCGCGTTCGGGGCTCGGCTCCAGTTCCGCGTTCACAGTGGGGCTTCTCAACGCGCTATACGCCCTCAAGGGGCGTGTGGTTTCCCCGGCGCAGCTTACCGCCGACGCCATCCACGTGGAGCAGGATATGCTCAGGGAAAATGTAGGGTCGCAGGACCAGGTCATCTCCGCCCACGGAGGGTTCAATATCGTGACTTTCGGGGACAAGGGGCATCTGCAGGTACGGCCGATCACCCTGCCCGCCGCGCGGATCGAGGAATTGCAGAGCCGCCTGATGCTTTTTTACACGGGGATCGTGCGCACCGCCTCCGATATCGCCGGGACGCAGATCAGGAAAACTCCCGCGCGGGGGAAAGAACTTTCGGCGATGTACGACATGGTGGATCGCGCCGTGGAAATTCTCGACGGCCGGACGGATATTTCCGAGTTCGGCAGGCTGATGCACGAGAACTGGCTGATCAAGAGAAGCCTTACGGACAAGATCACCAACCCGGTCATAGACCAGGTCTATTCTTCCGCCATAAAAAGCGGTGCCGTCGGCGGAAAGATCCTGGGCGCCGGCGGCGGCGGGTTCATGCTGCTTTTTGCGGAGCCGAAAGCGCAGCCCCGGATCAGGGCGGCGCTTAAAAAGCTGCTGCATGTCCCGTTCAAGTTCGATTATTCCGGCAGCTCCATAATTTTTTACCGCCCATGAAAGTCAACCCTGAGATCGCGATGGACGCGGTGATCCTTTGCGGGGGAAAAGGCACGAGGCTCCAAAGCGTGGTGTCCGACAGGCCCAAGCCGATGGCCGCGCTCAACGATAAGCCGTTCCTTCAACTGTTGATCGAGTACGCTGCCGGGTTCGGGTTCAAAAGATTTATCCTGGCCGCCGGATACATGGGCGACGTTATAGAGAAGCATTTTTCCGGCGCTGTTCCGGGCCTTGACGTCGTGGTTTCGCGCGAGACGGAGCCGCTGGATACAGCCGGCGCGGTTAAGAACGCCGCCGCTTTGATACGGACCCCCCAATTCCTGGTCATGAACGGCGACTCCATCTGCCGGATAGACCTGCGGTCTTTCGTGGAATTTCATTTTTCCAGGGGCGGCAGAGCCTCGGTGGCCGTGGCCAGGGCCGCGGATGCGGGAAGTTTCGGCTCCATAACCAGGGACTCCGGCGGCAGGATCCTGTCTTTCAGGGAGAAAGCCGCCGCCGGGGCCGGCTATGTCAACGCCGGGATCTATATTCTGGACAAGACGGCGCTGGACGCGGTGCCGCCGGGCGTCAGGTATTCGCTGGAGCGCGACCTCCTGCCCGCCCTGATAAGCGGCGGAGAGGTCTACGGCTATGAAACCGAAAGCCGTCTTTTCGATATAGGAACCCCGGAAGGATACCGGGAGGCTGGAGAGAAATTATGAAAATACCATTCGGCACCATTGGCGTTACCAAAAAATCCCGCAGGCTGATAGACGAAGCCCTGGATACGCTCAAACTTTCCAGCGGCCGGCTGGTGAGAGAGTTCGAGTCCGGTTTCGCCGGGCTTATAGGCGTAAAAGAGGCCGTCGCGGTGAGCACCGGAACCGACGCCGATATCCTGGCGCTGGCCGTGTTGTATGATTTTGGGGCCAAAAGGGGCGACGAGGTCATCATCCCCGCCCTTTCTTTCGTGGCCACCGGCAATGCCGTGCTGCACGCGGGCTTCAAGCCTGTTTTCGTGGACGTCGAGCGCCACACCCTGAATATCGATCCCAAAAAGATAGAAAAGGCCATAACCGCCAGGACGCGGGCCATCATGCCGGTGCATCTGATGGGCAAGCCGGCGGATATGGACGCTATAAACCGGATAGCCAAAAAATACGGTCTGGTCGTCGTAGAGGATGCGGCGGAAGCGCATGGGGCCGTGTACAAGGGCAGGAACGTAGGAAGCCTGGGCGACATGGCGGCCTACAGCCTTTATATCGCCCATATCATAACCACGATAGAGGGCGGCGTTATCACCACCAACCGGCCCGATTTCGCCGAGGTGCTCCGTTCCCTGAGAAGCCACGGACGCGCCTGCAAATGCAAAGTTTGCGTGGTGAACACCAGCGACGCGTATTGCGACAAGCGATTCAAGTACGGGGAGGGCTCCGATATCAGGTTCGTTTTCGAGCGCATCGGCTATTCCTGCAAGATGAACGAACTGGAGGCGGCCGTGGGGCTGGGCAGCCTCGATCTGTACAAAAAGATAATCGCCAAGCGCCGAGAAAATCTGCTCGCGATGATCGCCAAATTCCAGAAATTCTCGCCCTGGCTAACCACCATAAAAGAGGAAAAACACGAACGGATAGGCCCGCACGCTTTTGCCATTATCCTGGGCGAGAAAGCCCCCTTTTCAAGGAACGAGTTCGGGCTCTATCTTGAGAAGCACGGCATAGAGACGCGCCACCTGTTCTCTTCCATGCCCACGCAGTGCCCCGGCTTCGCTTTTCTGAAGCACAAAACCGGCGAGTTCCCCAACGCCGAATATATCGGAAACAAAGGCCTGCATATAGGCGTGCACCAGGACCTTGGCATGAAGCACGTAAACTATTTCATCAAAAAAGTAGAAGAGTTCCTCAAAGGGAAAGGTCTGAGATACTAAAAATATAGTCCTTAGCGGCGGGTATCGACAAAATCGAATTCCGGCAGGGAATCCAGTTGAAAAGCCCGCAGGGCGAGGGCATCCAGGGCCGCAAAATCCCTGTTGCGGAATGCGGTTTTAATCAATTGGGATAGCTCTACGGAGAGATCTTTCGGGTCAGGCAGCCTGATTCTCCGCAGATACTGCGCCTGGAATCGTAAATAATTCCCATGCATCCTGACAGCGTAAGACCAGATAAAGAACAACGTCACTTTGGAGCTCAAAAGTCCGCCCAAAACTTCCATATCCCATACGCTTGAAGTGATATAGTAAAGGTTGTGATGTGGATAGAAATTTCCGTTATCGAGAACAACCTCATTGGCCCCGGCGATATCGGGGATTATAAGTTTGGGTGCTGAGACCAACTCCGGATAAACCCTGTCTATAGTCCTGAACCAGGCAGTAGGATTATTCTGTGCGACATGGCGGCGTTTAATTTCATTGCTGTGTCTCTCTAAATATTTCCGAAGCCGGGGATATCTCGTAAGGTTCGCCGCTTTTCCTGAGGGCTCAAAAGTATTTATAACAAAACGACCGCTGTTTTTGATTTTACCGCCGTTGATATCCGACCGCATTAGAAGAGGAATCAGCCGGTCAGGCTCGATATCCGCATCCTTATCTACAATGTAAATTCCATCATTTCCGGTTGCCAGCCCAATCCTTACCTTGGCGCGTCCATCCGTTTCAAGAGGCATAAACTTCGACTCAAGCTTTCGCAATGCCTTAAGGCTGTCCGGATGGCCCAAAACCCATGGTTCATCACCTGTAAACCAGGTCTCATATCGATAAATTTTCGGGGTTTTACCCGAGTGGTTAATCCCGCATAAAGCAGCGGATACCGAGGCGCATTCCGCGGGGGACGCGGTTTCAAGACGGGCAACATGCACTGAGCTGGATTTGCCGGGGCTGATCGCAAAAATGGCCGGGTAAGCTATAACATCAGATTCAAAAGGAGAGGTGTTGTGGAGATCAATATAGCACCTGACCTTAAATCTTTCGGCAATAATCCCGCGCAGCGGAGCCCCATAGCGGTTTAATATCCAGCGGTCGGCGCATACAAAGGAAATTATGCCCTTGGGCTTGAGGAGATTTAAGCAGCGCTCAATAAATGCGACGTAAAGGTCCGCCCTGTCATAGAGAGATGCATACCGTCTCCGGTATTCGGCTTGCAGCCTTGGGGAAATCTGTTCAGTGCGGATATATGGAGGATTGCCGACGATAACATCATACGGTTCCAGGGCCGCCAGCAGGAAATCCTCTTCATTTATCCAGCTTTCAGATAATTTGCGGGCGGCTATTCCGGAGACCCCGTCCTCTTTAAGTGTGTTTTCCACGGCTTCGCGTGAAGCAATAACATGTTCGGGGTCGATATCAAATGCGGTAATGTAGTTATTCGCTGTCCCAAGTTTTATTCCGTGCCTTTTTGCGGAGCGCAGCAGTCTTTTAACTGCCTGGACAAGAAATGCGCCGGTTCCACATGAAGGCTCCAGTAGTCTAATCTTGGTTAAATCCCTATCTTCCGTATATCCGGCCAGATCAAGAATTAAATCAATGATATGTGGTTTGGTTAAAACAACTCCATGAGTTTCACCCGAGGAGCGCTGCCCGTAGGCATAAAGCTCCTTCGGCATCTTAATAGGTAGATATGTCTGGAGTTGCGGCATAAAAGTATCAGCGTCGGCTGGCCAAAACAGCGGCGATATGCCCGGCAAGACTGGCGCATAAATGCTTAATCTGAAGATCATTTGCCGGTTCGACATATTTACCGGACTTCCCCTTGTCGCGTCTCACCAATCGGGACCCAGTATTGTCTCACTAATCCGGACCCACCATTTTCAGTTTAACTTTTCAGCCTCCTTTTCTGCAAACATTTCTCCATCTTTTTTCTGCCATGCTCGCGCATGA
>Ga0209211_10002032_pt1 | contig 36004 bp, 17 predicted proteins | sample RifGroA2_FD_183992 | JGI IMG/M metagenome (GOLD analysis project Ga0209211, IMG submission 183992) | Groundwater microbial communities from Rifle, Colorado, USA - Groundwater A2 (SPAdes) (version 2) | ecosystem: Environmental > Aquatic > Deep subsurface > Groundwater | place: Rifle, Colorado... | reverse complement strand
GCCGACCACGCTCGATCGCAACATCGAACACCTACTGCCGCACCGTTGGCAGCCGACGGGCTGATCACGCTCGTCCGCTGACCGCGAGGTGTCTACGCCGGACGCTTACAGTATACCTAGGGTCACTTGGATTCCTTGCAAGACTGCTTGGTCAAAGTAGTTGCTAAACACCTTCCTTTCACAGTCGGTCAGTCCACGACTCAACCCCAAAGGATCAACTGCGGCTGTGGGGCTCCCTTCCACATAGGCACAGGCGTCGATACCGCCAGCTAGCCCGTTGGATATCGTGTTTGTGTGCGGCGCGTACTAATCAGTCACCGCATTTCTTGCCAACTTGATGCAGTGCGATGGGCTCCCCTTAGCAAGTCTTTCGCATAACCCAGGCAATTTCATCGCCTCGATCTCCGCGATTGAAATCCTGCCCTGTTGCCGCGAAAGTGTGAGCACCAAGATGTAGTGCGTTAGGCCGTCGGCTGAACCTTGCCGAACTATTTCATTCCTAAGGTCGTCCATGAAATCGGCCGGTGACGAAGCGAAACACTGATCGAATCCGAAATAGACGTGGTGCCTTCGCTGCGCTTCAAAGAACAACGCTGTCTTTTCTTCAGCAGGCAGCGCAAGACATGATGCAGTCCTGCTCGCATCGTCTAGAGCCATTAGTCTTGCAAAGCGATCGCTGCCCTTGTCGGCAGAGGTGCAGGCCGAGGATAAACAGCAAATCGCCAATACTATTTGTCGCAGCCACATGGGTCGCTACCTCCCTTCAACAATTCCTGGCGGATCGATTCGGCCATCCTGCGTGCATCGACCTCATAGGGATTATCCCGGTATCCGAAAATGACGTGCATCGCTCCATAGGAGAGCCCCATGCCAAGGAGGCTCATAGACCGGTATTGATCGGAATGCGTCAACTCATGGCCCAGGAGTGTCATGCCATCCAGAGTGTTTGGTGCATCGGGCACGCCAAGATAGATCGTATTTTGGTATGTCCATGCGTCTGCACCACCAGCGCCAAGCATTGCGGCGATCGCTGGTATTCCCTGCTGAACATCAATCTTGTCAAGGTTCAAGTTGGGGAAGCTTGGGCCAAGCTTTTCCTTCTCACAATCTGACAGGGGGCGTAACCCCAACGGGTCAACGTTCAAAACGGGATTCCCACCGACATAGGCGTACGTGTTGATGCCGCCAGCTAGCCCGATCGGATCACTCTGCAAGTACCGACCTGTGCTCGGATCGTAGTCCCGGAATCCATTGTTCCAGGTGCCGCTTTCCGCATCATAGAGCTGACCCGGAAAACCCAGGTTCAGTCCGCCGATGCTGTCGATCGTTACCGTGCGATCAAAGGCCGTATTGTTGGCCCGCCACACGACCGCCTTGGCCGAATTGGTCACCACTTCCGGTCGGCCCAACTGATCATTGTGTAGGAAGTACAGCACGCCGCCGCGCACCAGCGCAATCGGTGCGCCCTGCGCCCAGATGTAGTCGGTGTAACCGGCGCTGCTCGTGTAGTCGGCCAACAAGCCACCGGCCGGACCGTTCACGTACTTTACCGTGCCGCCCGGTCCCGTCTTTTCGGTGCGTTGTCCAAGGGCGTTGACCTGATACGTGGTGGTCACGCCATTCTTGCTCACCGCATCCATGCGATTGAATGCGTTGTAGTTGTAGCCATAGGTACCGTTGGTGCCGGTCTCGGCAATCCGGTTGCCAAACGCATCATACGTGAACGCGCGGCTGACGCCGCCACCGGCGATATTCACCAGTTGGTTGCTGCTGGCCGCCATGGTCAGCGTGCGCGCCACGCCATTGACCGTGTGCGTTGTCCGGTTGCCGGTGGCGTCGAGCGCGAAGCCATCGCTGGCGCCGCTACCCTGGCCGGCGCCGGTGACCCGCGACAGCGCATCGTAAGTGTAGCTCTGGGTCAGCGCCGTGTTCGCGGTGTTGGTCAGCACGGTCAGCTCGTTATTGGCGTTGTAACCGTAACCTTGCGATTGCGTGGCGGTGCTGCTCGCGATCGCGGTCAAGCGCCCGTCCAGGTCGTGGAGTTGCGACCGAACCAGCCCATTGCCGTAGGTCCAGTTGGCCACCGGTCCCAGTGGTTCGTAGGTCATGCCGGTGGCGACGTTCTTCGTTACACCGGCGATGGTCACCGTCACGCCACTGAGGCGACCATTGCTGTAGGTGTAATTGGTGCGCACGCCACTGAGCACGTTCAGCACCGTGCTGATGCGATCCAGTTTGTCGTACGTGAAACTGAAATTGGCAGTGCCGCCGCCGGCATACTGCGTCACTTGGCTGGCGATCTGCCCGGTGGCCGTGTAGGTGTAGGTGACGCTGCCGGACGGGTCGGTGACCGTGCAGACGCGACCGCTGCCATTGGTGCAGGTGTCGTAGGCGATGGTCTGGGTTGCGCTGTTGGCGGCGACCGAGGTCACGCGGCCCAGCGTGTCGTAGCCGAAAGTCGTTGTGATGGCATCGGCCGTGCCGTACGCCCGCGTCATGCTCGTGCGCCGACCGTAGGCATCGTAGGCAAATTTGGTCGTGCCGGTGTCGGGACTGGTTAGCGTCCACAACTGGCCGAAGCCGTCGTAGGTGTACGTGGTGACCAGGTTGCGCGGATCGGTCACACTCGCCAGCTGGCCGCCCTTGTTGTAGGCAAGGCGAGTCACGCCGCCGAGCGGATCGGTGGACGTCACCACGCGATCAAGCGCATCGTAGGTCAGCGTCGTGACCTTGTTTAGTGAATCGGTGATGGTCTTGACGTTGCCGTTGTCGTCGTAGCCGTAGCGCACGTTCTGGCCGTTGTTGCCCCGCTGGGCGCGAACGCGGCTGAGTTCGTCGTAATCGGTGAAATTCGAGCGCTCGACAGTCGGTTCCACGACCCACACTGAGGTCCATTCCGGCTCCAGGCATTGGCTTTGCGGCGCGCCCTCCGGATACAAGCAGTGGAATTGCCGGACGTAGTGACCCACGGCCGCCCAGTCTTTGGTATTCAGCACGTCGCCGGCTGCGTTGTAGTCGAACGTCCGTTCCTCATTCTCGGCGCTGCCCACCACCATGCCGTATGCATCCCGGTGCAGCTTGGACAAGCGGCGGGCAGCGGTGTGGGTGTAATCCGTGCGCAGGCCGTCGCCGGCGATATCGTAAGCCGGCAAGCCGGCGCCATCGTAAGCGCGGCTGATCGTGGCGGCTACGCCGGCGACGGTGCGCGTGGCGCTGACGCGCCGCCCTTGGGCGTCGTAGACATAATCCGTCGGCACGCCGGTCCGGCTGGTCACGCGGCCGGGCAAGCCCAGGCCGTTGTAGTTGCTGTAGGTGGCCACGGTACCGAGGGCGTCGACTTGGGTCGTCAGGTCGCCCAGGGTGTTGAAATTCCAGGTCACGGCATCGCCGGTGCCGGGCAGCGGCCCATCCACGGTCAGCTTAGACAAGAGCCCGCTCGCGTGCTTGGTGTAGGTGTAGGTGGTGGTCCGAATCTGGTTGAGATTGGCGCTGCCGCTGACCAGGTTCTTGACCTTGACCGACGCAATGCGGTTGTCGGCATTGAAGGTGTACGTAGTTTCGGACACGCCGACCACCGTCACCTTGGTGACGCGGTTCTGCACGGCGTCCCAGGTGTATTGGGTGGTGCGTGCGGCGGGGGTGCCATAGGCCTCGACTTGCTTGAGCAACTGGCCCTTGGCGTTGTAGTCGAAGTCGGTGACGTTGCCGTTCTCATCGAACACCAGGTTCTCGTAGCCGTTGGCGTCATACGTGCGCTCCTTGTAGGTCGCCAGGCAATACGTCGATCCGGCGCCCGCGACCGAGGTGATCTTGCCGTCGGCAAACTGGAAGGTGGTCTTCTTGCCCAGGGGATTGGTGGCGACCACGGAGGTGATCACCCCATCGACGAGGGTGTAGTCGAAGCTGTGCTTGTCGACGCCGCCCGCGTGTTCGCTGCTGATGGCGACGTCGCCGACGCCGTAGGCGAAGGTCGAGTAGCGGACACCGTTGAAGGACTTGCCGGTCAGATTGCCGCCCGACTCATAGTGGTAGGTGATCGTGGTTGGGGTGGTGCCCGGGCGTTTCGCGCTGGCGAGGAGGTCGGTGGCAGAATCGTAGGTGTAGTCGTAGCGATTACCGGCCGGATCCTTGACGTAGGCCACGTGCCCGTAGAGCCACGCGAACTGGATGAACCGGCCCGAGGTGTGCGTCACCCGGTTCAAGTTGATGGTACTGAAGCCGTTGGCGGCGTAGTCGAGGTAACTAAACGTCCAGCCGATACCGGCGGCGTTCTTCCGTTCCAGGATGTAGCCGATGTTGCTATAGCGCTCGGTAGTGTTGTCTTCCGCCGTGTGGGTGTAGGTGCCATCGGCATTCACAACAATCCTGGCCACCGCGTCGGGCTTTTCTTCCAGCCAGGCGTTGGCGGTCGCGTTCCAGTTGAACTTGATGCGGCCGCCATCGGGGCGGTGCACCCAGAGCACGCTCGGGTGATCGGGCACCGAGGTGCAGGCGGGATAGTTGTTGGGATCGGGGTAACACGCGGCCGTACTCGAACTGGTCGAGAAACTCAGCTTGTAGTCGAAATTGCTGACCCAGTGCTTGCCGAACAAGCCGATGCCGGACCAGTGATGGTTGTAGGTGCGCTGCAGGTACAGCGGCATTTCATCGCCGCCGGTGACGAAGTCGGTTTCGGGCTCGATCTTGTTGCCGGTGGCGAACACGATCGGATTGCCCGCCGTTGTCTCGGCGGCCTGGTCGCAGTCGGGTTTTTTAGAATCTTTATCGTCGCGGCCTTCTTGCTGGCCGCGGTTGGGTACCAATTCCACGACACCCAGGGTTGGTCGGGACAGACTGAACCCAAAGACTGGCGGCGGCGGCGGAGCCGGATCAATCCTGCTGCCTGTGACAACAATCTTGTCCAACGTCGTGGTTTTAGCCTCAACAACCGATGCCATGGACGTTGCCAGGCTGCAGACAACCAGCGCCACAAGATTCCGACTCATCTTCATCATGTCTCTCGTATTTCCGTACGTATCAAGTTGGGGTGCCGGGTCCGATCGGCCCCGCCGAGCAAGGCCGCGGATAGGTACTGTCTTCAAAGATTGCGAACGCCGCCTTCGCGCCGTTCATAGCTTCGACTCGGCACCATACAGGGGGCATCTGGGCCCCGCAGCGCGGCAGCATACGCGAGCACGCCGGCAAAGTGTGACCGGCCTCTCAGCCGAGATTGGTAGAATTGATGTCATCAAGTGTGCAGACCCAGCCGCAAAGCGGCTTTCGGTGACCGTGACACCAATACGCGACAACATGCCGTTACTGAGCTTAACATTGTCAGAGATGGTATCTTTTGCTGCGGAGGCCGCTCTTGGACGCCGGTGCTCGACCATGAAATCAACCACCTCACGAATTCGCTTGGCACGCAGGGCGGCAGGCAACACCCAAGCCGAGTTGGCGCGGCAGCTCAAGGTCAGCCGCAGTGCAGTCGCGCAATGGGAGCGCGCCGATGGCTCCAAGCCCTCGGCCGCCAACCTGGAGAAGTTGGCGCTCGGGCTGGGCTGCTCGTTCGAGTGGCTTGCTACGGGGCGCGGCAACAAGAACGCCCGTGGCAAGCGCAGCCAAGCAACCGTGGAAACTGCCGTGCAGCTGCGGCATTTCGCCAAGGATGACGCCGAGGATCACTTACTGGCGGCATTTCGAGAGTTGGATCACTGGGATCAGAAGGCCGTCTTGTCCGTCGTCGACACGCTTTCCCACCGGCCAAAACGCCCTGGGCCGAAAGCCAAGAAGCGATAACGAGGGCCGGAAACAACGATCCACATTCGTTGCCTGCCTCCACCCGTGACGGCAGCAGTCACTGGGCGCCGTCAATGCGCCACCAGCTTAGTATTGGAGCGATCAGCGTTATTGATTTTCGATGAGCTTGCCGCACACATAGGCACCGAACAGCGCCACCAGGCCGCCAACCGTTATTAGGGCTCCAAACGGATAAGGCAAGTTAGAAGACAGGAGGATCGCAGCGGCACCGCCCACCGCTAGCCCGCGGCGCTGGAAGTTGATGGCGAACGACGACTAAAAGGCAAGCTGGTGGTCAGGCTGGCAACGCTGACCACCTTGGCGGAATTGGTCAGTCCGAAAACGCTGGTCAGCTTGAGAAAGGCCGTCAGTCTGAAAAGGCTGGGCAGTTTGGCTGGCGGCCATGGTCCGTTTGGTTGGAAACACTGGTCATTTTGGCTGGCAAAGGGTGGTCAACTGCTTGGCGTTTCGTACCCAGCTCACCGTGCCGTTGACGTAGAACTCCTTGCCGGCGTCGGTGCGGATCACCTTCGGCCGTCCGGTCGAACACGAAGTCCATCGACCACACCTGCTTGGCTGCGCCGGGACGCAGCAGCGGTTGCCGCTCGCCGACGGGCACCTTCCTTGCGCTTGTGCCCACGTACCTGCAGCAGCTTGCTGGCAGTGACGCTCCACGCGCTTCTAGTTCACGCGCAAGGGTTTGACATTTCTTGTCCGCTCGGTGGACCCATGACTTTCTGCACTCATGCTGTGTGTTGTAACAGTAGCACACTAGAGCACCATTCATACCGAGTCCCTCAGTGAATAAGCAGCTATTTACCCTGTGTTTTTCCGGAATCCTGCTCGGCACGGCCGCGGTACACGCCGAGATCCCGGTCCTGCGTGAGCGCGATCCGGCGCAGCGCCCGTCGCTGCTGGTTTTGGGTGTTTCCCACTTCGCGAATCCGGGGGCCGACCGGGTCAACGTGAAGGTCGATGACGTGCTGGCGCCGGCGCGGCAAAGCGAGATCGAAGCGGTAGTCGAAGCGCTGGCGGCGTACAAGCCGACGCACGTGGCTGTGGAATTTCCCGTCGACCAGCAGGACAAGCTCGACGCGCGCTACCGCGATTACCTGGCCGGGAAGTACACGTTGACGCGCAACGAGGTCGACCAGATCGGCCTCAGGCTGGCCGCCCGGCTCGGCCTGCCGCGCGTCGATGCCGCCGACTGGAACGAGTTCCCGCCAGGCACCGAAGCCGACTTCGACTACATCGTCTGGGCCAACCAGCACAACGAGCAGGAGCGCCTGGAGCGTGTGTCCAACTCGAGCCGCGCAGCCGCCAAGGAAGCGGAAGCGCTGCTGGCGCGTTCGACCATCGGTGAGTACCTGTGTGCGTTGAACAAGCCCGAAGCTCTGGCGCGCAATGCACAGGTCTATCTCGACATCGCGCTGTACGGCGACGCCAAGGTCAACCCGGGCGCGGTGTACACGGGCAATTGGTATGCGCGCAATCTGCGCGTCTTCGCCAACCTGGTGCGCATCGCGCCGAAACCGGAGGACAGGATCGTCGCCATCTACGGCGCAGGCCACAAGCCGCTACTCGACCGCTATGGCGCCGAATCGCGGGCGTTCAAGGTGGACGACGCCCGTGAGGTGCTGCGATGCCCCTGACGGCGACGCCGATTCCGCGGCTCATGGCGGTAGCGATGTGGGCATTCGCGACCTTCGCGAGCGCTGCGCCCGGCGGCGGCGACGCCGCTGCCGTGCACCGTCGCGTGCTGACGATCGACAGCCACGTGGACACGCCCACCTTCCTGCTTCGCAAAGGGTGGGACATCGGCGAGCGGCATCGTCCGCAAGACGATTTCTCGCAGGTCGATCTGCCGCGGATGGAAGAAGGCGGTCTCGATGCGGCGTTCTTCGCGGTCTATCTCGACCAGGGGCCGCTGACGCCCGAGGGCTACGCAAGCGCGCATCGGCGCGGCATCATGAAGGCCGTCGCCATCCGCGAGGCGGTGGTGAAGCACGGCGACAAGCTCGACCTCGCGCTCACCGTCGAGGACGCACACCGGATTGTTGCCTCGGGGCGCCACGCGATCTTCGTGAGCATGGAAAACGCCTACCCCTTGGGACGCGATCTCTCGCTCCTGCCGGCGTTCCACGCGCTGGGCGTGCGCATGATCGGCCTCGTCCATGAGCAGAACAACGATTTCGCGGACTCCGCGACCGACGATGCGGGGCCGAAGTGGCACGGCCTGAGCGACGCGGGGCGTGAACTGGTCCGGCGCGCCAACGATCTGGGCATCGTGGTGGACGGCTCGCACGCCTCCGACGAGGCACTCGACGACATCATCGCCACCTCCCGCACGCCCGTGATCCTGTCCCACTCCGGCGTGCGTGCCCTGTTGGACCACCCGCGCAATCTCGACGACGCGCGCCTCGAGCGACTCGCGGCCAGCGGCGGCGTAATCCAGATCGAGGCCTTTTCGCCTTACCTGGTTGCGACGCCGCGCGATCCCCCCGAGCGCGCGGACGCGGAAGACGCACTGCTGAAGGAGCTGGGCATCGCCTCGCTCGGCGAGGCCACGCCCGGGCAGAAGCGCGGGCTGGTTGCGGGCTTGCGCGCCCTCGACCAGCGCTTCGGCAAGCCGCGCGCGAGCATTGACGACTTCATGGCGCAGTTGCTTTATGCATTGCGGCGCGTCGGCCCGGACCACGTCGGCATCGGCAGCGATTTCGACGGCGGCGGCGGCGTCGCGGGCCTGGAAGACGTTTCCGACTATCCCGAAATCACACGACGGCTGATCCTGGCCGGCTATGACGAAAGCGACATCGCGAAGATCTGGGGGGGCAACGTGCTGCGTCTGATGGAGCGCGCCCAAGCCGCGGGAAAAACCCGCTAGGCGCGATCGGTCGACACGTGATGTGGGCGTAAACCATGCCAGCTGGACTCGGCGCTCGCAATAGTTACGCAGCGATACACACGGCGCGAGTCCTCGGTTGAGACTGGCGCCGTTGCCTGGTGCTCACTGCGCCGAGACGGAGTTGGGGCGGCCTCGAAGCCGGACGCCCGCGATCGAAGTGACCGGCAGTTCCAGAGAAGACCACCAGTTAGCGAGAATCCGCTCGCCAACTTCGGGTCGGCCCAACGGCGAAAGGCAGGCGCTAGAAAATGGCGCGCCCGACAGGATTCGAACCTGTGACCCCTGCCTTCGGAGGGCAGTACTCTATCCAGCTGAGCTACGGGCGCGTGTGCTCATTCTCGCATGCCCGCCCGCCCGGGCACTACTTTCGGGCCCGTTGGCGGCCCGGCGGGGGCTGAACCGGAGGCCGGTGTTCGGCGCTCCGGACCCGGCTGGGCGATGAATGGCGGCGGACAAACACCGGCAAACCGCAGCGCCGGGTACCGGAGTTGCGGCAAAGTTGAGGTCCGTTCATTGTGATTCCGGGACAGGCCGCGACCGATGAAAGCGAAGTTGCCCGATGACGCCATCGATGACGCCTCGCTGCGCGAGCACGCGCGGTGGCGCTACGCGGTGGAGAATGCCGAAGACGGCCTCTGGGACTGGACGGCGGACACCGGCGAGGTGTTCCGCTCGGCGCGCTGCCTGAGCATGCTCGGCTACCAGCCGGGAGAAGTCGGGGATACGGTCCAGGCCTGGCAAGCGCTATTGCACCCGGAAGATCGGCTGGCGCAGCAGACGGCGATCGCCGAGCACCTCAAGGGCGGGCGCGGCAACTACAAGATCGAGTATCGGCTGCGCGATGCGGCGGGAAAATGGCGCTGGATCCTCGACCGCGGCAAGGTCATCGAGTGGACCGCTGACGGCCGGCCGCAACGCATCGTCGGCACCCATACCGACATCACCGGCTACAAGGAGCTCGAACAACGGCTGCTCGAACGCGAGCTACTGCTCGACGAGGCGCAGCGCATCGGCCACATCGGCAGCTGGGCGCTGGACCCGGGCACCAATGCCGTGTGGTGGTCGGCCGAGCTGTACCGGATCGCCGGCTGGCCGAGCGATCGTCCACCGCCGCCCTGGCATTTGCAGCGCAGCCTGTATGCGCCGGCATCGTACGCGCAGCTGGTGACGGCGGTCCGCGACGCGCTCGAAAGCGGCACCGGCATTGCGCTGGAAGTGGAGATGCTGCGTCCCGACGGCGAGCGGCGCAGCGTGGATGTTGTCGCCGACGTCATCCGCAACGAAGCCGGCGTGGTGCGACGCTTGATCGGCGCGGTGCACGACGTCACCGAGAACCGGCGCGCCACCGAAGCCGCGCGCTGGCGCAACAAGTTGCTCGACCGCATCGCCGCGATGGGCCGCATCGGCGGCTTCGACCTGAACCTGGACACCGGTACCCAGCAATGGACCGACGAGAACTACCGCATCCATGGCCTCGAGCCGGGCACGCCGCTGTCGGTGCGCTCACTGATGAAGTACTACGACGATCCCTCGCAGCAGCGGCTGAGCAATGCAATCAATCGCCTGACCTCTGGACTGAGCACGGAGGAAACCACCGAGGTCGTCTGGTTCACGCCCGATGACCGTCGCCTGGTGCTGCGCATGACCGCGATCATGGAACAACTCGATGGCGAGCCGTGGCGGATCACCGGCCTGACCCAGGACATCACCGAGGAACGCGCGGCTGGCGAGCGCATCGAACAACTGGCGCATTTCGACATGCTGACCGGCCTGCCGAATCGTTTCCTGTTCCGGCAGCGTGCGCTCGAGGCCATTCGCGTCGCGCAACGTGCGGAGTTGGCGCTGGGCCTGTTGTTCGTCGACCTGGACCGGTTCAAGTACGTCAACGACACCTTCGGCCACGGTGCCGGTGACCGGCTGCTGCAGGAAGTGGCGGGTCGGCTGAAGACGTGCCTGCGCGGCAGCGACCTGGTCGGCCGCCAGGGTGGCGACGAGTTCACGGTGATGTTGTGCGAAATGCGCAAGCCGGAGGACGCGGCCATCGTCGCCGAGAAAATCATCGCCGCGGTCGGCGCGCCGGTCATGATCGGCGACGCCGAAGTACAGATCGGCTGCAGCATCGGCATCGCGCTGCTCAGCGCCAACTGCGCCGACCTGGATGCGCTGTTGCGCGCCGCCGACAGCGCCATGTATGCGGCCAAGGAAGAGGGCCGCAGCACCCATCGCTTCTACAACGACAGTTTCTACGAACGCCTGCACCGGCGCGGACTGCTGGAGCAGGAATTGCGCCAGGCGGTGACCCGCGATGAGTTGTTTCTGGTTTACCAGCCGACGGTGTCGTTGGCCGCGCATGGCGAGGTGGTCGGCATCGAGGCGCTGTTGCGCTGGCAACGACCGGGCGGCGAATTGCGTTCACCGCTGGAGTTCATTCCGATCGCCGAAGACACCGGCGAGATCGTGCCGATCGGACTGTGGGTACTGGAAGAAGCCTGCCGCCAGGCGCGCCGCTGGGAGCTGGCGGGCGTGCCCTTCGCCAACATCGCGGTCAATGTTTCCGCGGTGCAATTGCGCGACCCGGACTTCGCCGAGGGCGTGCTGGCCATTTGCGCCAAGGCCCAGTGGCCGCCAGCGCGCCTGGTGCTGGAACTCACCGAGTCGGCGCTGATGCGCGACACCGAGTCTTTGCGCCGCAATTTCGCAGAGTTCGAGCGCCACGGCATTCGGCTGTCGGTCGACGATTTCGGCACCGGCTTTTCCAACCTGATGTACCTGCATCGCTTTCCGATCCAGCAACTGAAGATCGATCGCAGTTTCGTCAGCCAGATGCTCGAAGACATCCAGGTCGGCGTGCTGACCCAGGCGATCATCCATCTCGGCCACGCGATGGGGCTGATCGTGATCGCCGAGGGCGTGGAAAGCGAAATATCGATGCGCGCACTGCGCAACCAGGGTTGCGACCAGGTGCAGGGCTACCACCTGACGCGGCCGCTGCGCGCGGACGACATGGAAGCCTGGATACGCGCGCGCAAGTGAACTGCTCAGCCCCGGCGGTAGACCGCCGCGTCGATGCAGGAGAACACGCTGACCAGGAACCAGCCGAACGGCAGCAGGCTCACAGTAAGCACCCAGCTGATCGCGAACGCGACACAGGCGAAGACAAACCAGCCCAGCGCCGCCAACAAACGGCCCTGTACCAGTTGACCGAGGCCGGGCACGAAGAAGCTGCATAGCGCGGCGATGACATTGCCGGTGGAACCTTGACCGTTGCTCATGGCGGTTTCCTGTGCTGTCGAATGCAAGATGCAGCAATGCAGGTTGCGCTTCAATGTGTCGAAAGTCAGGCTGGCTTTGCTAGGCTAGCGCGATGAGTGCAAGCCCCCGCGATCCCGCGCGCCCTGGTTTCGATTGGCGCGAACGCCTGCCGCAGTATTGGAAACTTATCCGTGGCGATCGCCCGATCGGCACCTTGTTGTTGCTGTGGCCTACAGCGTGGGCGCTGTGGCTCGCCGCCGGCGGCTGGCCGCCGGTGTCGATCTTCCTGATCTTCATGATCGGCGTCTGGCTGACCCGATCGGCCGGGTGCGTGATCAACGATTACGCCGACCGCTGGCTCGACCCGCAGGTGGCGCGCACGCGGCTGCGGCCACTGGCCACCGGCGCGGTCAGCTCGCGCGAAGCCTTGCTGGTGTTCGTGGCGATGATGCTGGTGGCCTTCGTGCTGGTGTTGTTCACCAACCGGCTGACGGTCTACCTGAGCGTGGTCGCGGTGATCCTCGCCGCCAGCTATCCGTTCCTGAAACGCTATACCTACCTGCCGCAGGTGTACCTGGGCCTGGCGTTCGGCTGGGGCATTCCGATGGCCTTCGCGGCGATCCAGGGCACGGTGCCGCCACTGGCGTGGCTGCTATTCCTGGGCAACCTGCTCTGGACCACCGGTTACGACACCTGGTATGCCATGGTCGATCGCGAGGATGACTTGCGCGCGGGCGCCAAGTCGACGGCGATCCTGTTCGGCGACGCCGACCTGGTTGCCCTCGGCATTCTGTACGGCGGTTTCCTGCTGACGATGTTCCTGCTCGGTCAGCGCGGCATGCTGGGCGTGAACTACCTGGTCGGCCTGGCGGTGGCCGCGGGTTTCATCGCCTGGCAATTCGCCATCGCCCGCGACCGCCGCCCGGAAAATTGCTTCCGCGCCTTCCTGGCCAACCAATGGGTCGGCCTCGCCATCTTCCTCGGCCTGGCCCTGGACCTGGCCGTCACCCCTCACCCCCTGTAGGAGCGGCTTCAGCCGCGATGCTCTTGGCTTCTGCTCTTCGACTCGCCGCCCAGAACTAGCCGCGCCCGCCGCGGCCAAGCCATGTTGGTCCGCGTCCAGGAAAAAACATCCTGTTTTTTACTGGCCGCCGCTCCTGGCGTCCTGCCCCGCTCGGCCCAACATGGCCTGACCTCGACGTTCACTCGGTTCGAGTTGGACTCGCTCGAAGATTCAAGGCATTGCAAGCGGAGCTAACGGCTGTCGTGTGCCAGCTATCAGCGTTGGCACGACGCTGAAGCAAATACGCTGAAACAAGAAGGTCAGGGGCAATAGCTCACGCTTGGGCACTAGTTGCCAACCGAGCCCCACCCTATCCGAGTGGACGTCGGGCCCAGCCAGTGATTGCGTCTAGCCGGCCAGGGATGGCCGGCGCGGGCATGGAAACAGGATGTTTCCCATGCCCGAAAAGCAATCACTGGCTGGGACCGGCGGCCGGGTACTCGTTCTGGGCGGTGAGCCGAAGAGAACTAGGAGAAGCATCGCGGCTGAAGCCGCTCCTACAGGGCGCGGGCGATGGTCCAGATGTCGACGCGGTCGACGCCGGCGTCGAGGAGGGTTTCGGCGCATTCGCTGACCGTGGCGCCGGTGGTCATGACGTCGTCGACCAGCGCCACGTGCGCGGGCAGGGGCGGGCCGGCGCGCAGGCCGAAGGCGCGATGGACATTGCGTTGCCGCGCCTCGGCGCCCAGTTTGGTCTGCGGCTCCGTGGCGCGCACACGGCGCAGGCGATTGCCGCACAGCGGCAAGCGGTATTCGCGGGACAAGGCCTTGGTCAGTTCCAGCGCCTGGTCGTAGCCTCGCTGCCGCAGTCGCGCCGGGTGCAGGGGTACCGGGATCAATAATTGCGGAAAGTCCGCCGGGTCCAGCGCCCAGTGCATCAGCGTCGCCAGCACGGCGCCGGCGGCAAGATCGCCATGGAACTTGAAGCGCGGCAGCAAGCGATCGATCGGAAATGCGTAGCGCAGCGCCGATTGGGTCCGGGTGAAGGGTGGCGACGCTTCACGGCAACGCCCGCAGTCGCTGCCATCGCCCGGAAGCGGCAGGCCGCATTGCCGGCAAGCCTGGTGGTTCCAGGGCAACGCGGCGCGGCAGTCGACGCACAGGTCCAGCCCGGCGTGCCCGGACTCGGCGCAGACCAGGCAGCGTGGGGCCAGCAGCACCGCCGAAAGCTTGCGTACCCAGGGACCTAACACCGGCGGCGCGGGTCGAGCATGACGGCTGGCACGTTTCCGCACGCAGGCGCTGGCGGTGGACAATGATTGGCGTACATTCGATTGACAGCAGGAGGCGGTCTTACCAGACTGCCCCTCTGCCGCCCCCGGCGCCGTAGGATTTTTCACATGTCTGCTGTCCTCCGTCATGATTGGTCGCGTGACCAAGTGCTGGCGTTGTTCGCGCTGCCCTTCCCGGAACTGATGCATCGTGCCGCGACCACGCACCGGGAGAATTTCGACCCGCGCGAGGTGCAGGTGTCGACCCTGCTCTCCATCAAGACCGGTGGCTGCCCCGAGGACTGCGCGTACTGCCCGCAAAGCGCGCGCTACGACACCGGCCTGAAGGCGCACAAGCTGTTGTCGGTCGCCGAAGTGGTCGAGAAAGCGACCCAGGCCAAGGCCGCCGGCGCCTCGCGCTTCTGCATGGGCGCCGCCTGGCGCTCGCCGAAAGACAAGGACGTGGCACAAGTCGCCGAGATGGTCAGCGCGGTCAAGGCGCTGGGCCTGGAAGCCTGCGCGACCCTGGGCATGCTCAACGGCGAGCAGGCCGGCACGCTCAAGCGCGCCGGGCTCGACTACTACAACCACAACCTGGACACGGCGCCGGATTTCTATGGCGACGTGATCAAGACGCGCGACTACCAGGACCGTCTGGATACCCTCGGCCACGTGCGCGAGGTCGGCCTGAAGACCTGCTGCGGCGGCATCGTCGGCATGGGCGAGTCGCGCGAGCAACGCGCCGGCCTGCTGCAGACCCTGGCCAACCTGCCCGAGCATCCCGGTTCGGTGCCGATCAATCGCCTGGTGCAGGTGGAAGGCACGCCGCTGCATGGCACGGCCTTGCTGGATCCGTTCGAATTCGTGCGCACCATCGCCGTCGCCCGGCTGATCATGCCGCGCTCCGTGGTCCGCCTGTCGGCCGGCCGCGCCGAGATGAACGAGGAACTGCAGGCGCTGTGTTTCCTGGCCGGCGCCAATTCGATTTTCTACGGCGAAAAGTTGTTGACCACCGGCAATCCGGATGTCGAAGCCGACCAGGCCCTGTTCGTTCGCCTCGGCCTGGTACCGATGGCGATCGAACACGAGGCCGTGACCGTGCATGCCGACGTGTTGCGTGGCGACGCGCCGCCGGGCGGCGGAACCTCCAGCGACGCGGCGCGTCCCTGCGTGGCCTGACCGGACATGTCCCGCATCCGCCTGACTGATCGCGTCCTCGCCGCCCGCGCCCAGCGCGTGGCCATGGCAACGGTGCGAACGCGACGGGTGATCGAAGCACGCGATGGCGTGCGCGTCGCGGTCGAGGGTCGAGTGCTGCTCAATTTCTGCAGTAACGATTACCTGGGCCTGTCGCAGCATCTGGACGTGGTCGCGGCGTTCCAGGCGGCCAGCGCCTATCACGGCGTCGGCAGCGGTGCCTCGGCCCTGGTCAGCGGCCACCACCTGGAACACAGCCTGCTTGAGCGCGAAGCGGCCGAGTGGATGGGCTACCCGCGCGCCCTGCTGGTCGGCAGCGGTTACCTGGCCAATCTGGCGGTGATGCAATCGCTGCTCGGGCCAGGCGATGTTTGCGTGCAGGACAAGCTCAACCATGCCTGCCTGATCGACGGCGCGCGGATCTCGATGTGCGAGCTCAAGCGCTACCCGCACCGCGATTCCGAAGCGGCGATGCGGCAACTGATGAGCGAGCGCCAGGGTGCCGCGATGCTGGCCACCGACGGCGTGTTCAGCATGGATGGCGACTTGGCCCCCTTGCGCGACCTGGCCATGCTGTCGCGCAGCCAGGACGCCTTGCTCTATGTCGATGATGCGCACGGCGTCGGCATCATCGGACCGGATGGTCGCGGCAGTGTCGCGGTGGCCAACCTTTCCCACACCGAGGTGCCACTGCTGGTGGTGCCGCTCGGCAAGGCGTTCGGCGGCCAGGGCGCCCTGCTATTCGGCAGCGAGGCCCTGATCGGGCACCTCGCCGAAACCGCACGGCCGTACTTGTTCAGTACCGCACCGCCGCCGGCCATGGCGGCCGCGATGCGCGCCTCGCTGCAACTCATTCGCGGCGAGCCGTGGCGGCGCGCCAAGCTGGCCTCGCTGGTGATGCGTTTTCGGCGCACGGCGCTACGCGCCGGCGTGCCGTTGCTGGAGTCGTACACGCCGATCCAGCCGGTGCTGCTGGGCGACAATGCCCGTGCGCTCGCGGTGGCGTCCGCCTTGCAGGAGCGCGGCTTCCTGGTCAGCGCCGTGCGGCCGCCGACAGTGGCGCAGGGCCAGGCGCGTTTGCGCGTGACCTTGAATGCGCTGCACAGCGAAAAAGACGTCGATTCGCTGGTCGCGGCGCTGGCCATGGCCTGCCTCGACCCGACCCGCGCCGAGGCCTGAATGCAGATTGTCGTCCGTGGCCGCGGCCCGGCGCTGGTCATGCTGCACGGTTGGGCCATGCATGGCGGCGTCTTCGCCGCGTTGGCCGCGCGCCTGGAACAACATTTCACGCTGCACCTGGTCGACCTGCCCGGCCATGGTCGCAGCGCCGACAGCGATATTGCCCTTGAGCTCGACGTCGTCGCGCGGCACATCGCCGCGCGCACGCCGCCAGCGCTGTGGTTGGGCTGGTCGCTCGGCGGCCTGGTGGCGCTGCAGGCCGGACAACGCTACCCGGCGTCGGTGCGTGGACTGATGATGATCTGCGCCAGTCCGCGCTTCGTCCGCGCTGGCGATTGGCCGCAGGGCATGGATGCCAATGTCTTTCGCGACTTCGCCGACGAGTTGGCCCGCGACTACCGCGCCACGATCGATCGTTTCCTGATGCTCGAGGCGTACGGCTCGGATCACGCGCGCGAAGAAATCCGCTTGTTGCGCGAGCAGGTGTTTGTCCATGGCCAGCCTTCGCGGCAGCGTTTGGGCGAAGGACTGGCCTTGCTGCAGGACACCGATTTGCGCGCTGGCCTGCCCGCGCTGTCGATGCCCAGCCTGTGGATCGCCGGGCGCCGCGACCGGCTGGTGTCGCCGCAGGCCATGCAGGCCGCGGCCGCGCTCGCCGCCGACGGCGAGTACCTGTGCATCGAACACGGCGGCCACGCGCCTTTCCTGACCCACGGCGACGCGGTCGCCGAGGCCATCCTCCAGTTTTCGGAAGCCTTGCCTGCATGAACCCGTTGTTGCACTCCCCCGTTTTCGATCGCCGCCGGCTGCAACACAGCTTTGGCCGCGCCGCCGCCGGTTATGCCGAAGTCGCCGTGCTGCAACGCGAAAGCGAGTCGCGCCTGCTCGAGCAACTCGAAGTGCTGGAAGCCAGGACGCCGACGCGCATCCTGGACGTCGGCAGCGGTCCCGGTCGCGCCAGCGGCGTGATGAAAGGGCGGTGGCCGAAGGCCGACGTCATCGCGCTGGACATCGCCTTGCCGATGCTGCGCCAGGTGCCGAAGAACACCCGCTTCTGGCGACCGATCCGGCGCATCTGCGGCGAAGCGGCGCACTTGCCGCTGGCCGACAACTGCGTCGATGTCATCTTCTCCAACCTGTGCCTGCAATGGGTGCCCGACCTGCCATCGGCGCTGGCCGAGTTCCGCCGCGTATTGCGCGAAGATGGCCTGCTGCTGCTTTCAACTTTCGGCCCCGACACGCTGATCGAGCTGCGCGAGGCGTACCTGCAGGCTGGCGAACGGCAGCCGCCGTTGTCGCCGTTCGCCGCGATACAGCAGGTCGGCGATGCCATGATCGCCGCCGGCTTTCGCAACTCCGTGCTCGACCGGGATGCCTTCACGCTAACCTACGACGGCGTGATGCCCTTGCTGCGCGAGCTGCGCGCCATCGGCGCCGGCGATGCGCGCGTGCATCGACCACGTGGCCTGGGCGGCAAGTCACGTCAGGCGCGAATGATCGCTGCCTATGAAACCCAGCGCGTGGACGGCCGCTTGCCCAGCACCTGGGAAGTCATCACCGCCATGGGCTGGGCGCCCGGCCCAGGCAGCCCGCGCCGCGAGGGCGCCGTCGACATCGCCAGCTTCCCCGCCGATCGCATCCCCCACCGCACCCGCTGATGTCTGTAGGAGCGGCTTCAGCCGCGATGGCCGCGGACGGAAGCAATCGCGGCTGAAGCCGCTCCTACTGTCGCGATGGCCGCGGACGGAAGCAATCGCGGCTGAAGCCGCTCCTACACAGGTTATTCGAGGTAGCGGACGCCTTTGGCGTCGCGGCGGGCTTCGACGGCGGCGCGAATTTTTTCGCGGATCGATTCGGCGTCGGCGATATACGGCAGCCGGACCACCGGCGAGGTTTCATCGGTGGTGAACACCTCGATCTCGCCGAGGCCGATCAGGCGCTCGAAAAAACTCTGCTGGAACTTGGTGTCGCGCACCCGGTACAGCTCGAGGTCCTCGGTGGTCTTGCTGAAGACGCCGCGAGTGAACTTCAGCCGCTGGTCGGTCAGTGTGTAGACCGTGTTCCGGGTTTCCAGCCACTTCCAGATGGCCACCGGGATGGGAATGAGCAGCAGGCAGAGCAGGAACCAACCCAGGTTCTGCCATTGCGAGGGGTGTCCGGTCCATTGGATCTGTTCTTCGCTCATCTCGCTGCTCCGATCGGAAGGGGGCTAGTCAAACACGCGCTGCCGCGCCGGACAACAGGTTATCCAGATCGGCATTGCCGCCGGAAAGAATCAGGCCGACGCGGCGCCCGGCAAAGCGTTCGCGATAACGCAGCAGCGCGGCCAGCACGGTCGCCGACGACGGTTCGATCACGACCTTCAAGCGCTCCCAGGCCAGGCGCAGCGCCGCCATGGTTTCGGCATCGCTGACCAGCAGGACCTCGACGTGATGGGCGCGCAACAGCTCGAAATTGATCGGGCCGATGGTGCCACGCAATCCGTCACAAACGGTATCCGGCACCAGCCCGGTCACGCGTTCGCCGCGACGCAGCGACTCGAACGCGTCGGCGGCGCCTTCCGGCTCCGCGGCAAACACGCGCATTGACGGAGCAGTGCCGGCCACGGCCAAGGCGCTGCCGCAGACCAGGCCGCCACCGCCGATCGGTGTCATCAGGCAGTCCAGTTCGCCGACTTGCCGGAGCAACTCCAGCGCGGCGGTGCCCTGGCCGGCGATCACCGCCGGATCGGTGAACGGGTGCACCAGCCGCGCGCCGGTGTCTGCCTGCACCTGTGCGGCCATGGCCTCGCGCGCGGCCATGGTCGGCGCGCAGACGTGCAGGGTGGCGCCGTAGGCGCGGATCGCCGCCAGCTTGGACTGCACCGCGCCTTCCGGCACCACCACGTGCGCGGCGATGCCGCGCGTGCTCGCCGCCAGGGCGACGGCAGCGCCATGGTTGCCGGACGAATGCGTAACCACGCCGTGCGCTGCCTCGGCCTCCGGCAGCGACCAGACGGCATTGCAGGCGCCGCGGAACTTGAAGGCGCCGCTGCGCTGGAAACTCTCGCACTTGAAATGCAGTTGCGCACCGACCAGCGCGTCGAGCGAACGCGAGCGCAAGACCGGCGTGATGTGCGCATACGGCGCAATGCGTGCCGCCGCAGCAAGCACGTCGGCAAACGCGGGGGCGCCGGCGACGGCGGAGCTTGCGCTGACGTTAGCGGGAACGGTGCTGCTTGGAGTCGGGATCATGAGCGAAAAAGCCTAGTGGGGTTCAGTGGCGGTGGCGGGCGGTCACGAGGCGGCGTCGCGCTTGGCGCCGAGCAGGCTGCTCATGGCCGAGCCAACGACGACCAGCACCGCGCCGACGTAGCCCAGCATTGTCACTCGTTCCGGCGCGATCGACGCCGGCCAGAAGGCATGGACCAGCGCAATCACCCCCAGGCTCAGCAGCGGCGTGGTCGCCAGGATGGTCGACACGCGCGACGCCTGCCAATGCGCCAGCGCCTCGGCGAACGCGCCGTAGGCGACCAGCGTGTTGAGCGCGCAATAGCCGAGCAGCCACCAATGCCGCGCGTCCAGTTCCAGCAGCCGCGCCGGCTGCGCCAGCGGCAACAACAGCACACTGGCGACCACATAGATGAACAACAGGATCGCCGGCGACGACAGCCGCATCAGCAATTGCTTCTGGATCAGCGCATACGCCGCCCAGACCACGGCGGCGATCACCACCAGGCCCGAGCCCCAAGCGTACTGGGCGCTGCCGAGCGACGTGTGCGCCAACTGGTCGCGGAAGAACAGGCCGAGTCCCAGCGCGATGATGCCCAGCCCCAGCCATTGCCCGAGCCGATATGGCTCGCGAAACACGAAGATGCCGCCCAGCGCCATCAACAGGGGCGCCAGCTGGATGATCAGTTGCGCGTTCCCGGGCGTGGTGTGCTGCACGCCGAGCAGATAGAAAACGTAGTTGCCGATCAGCAGCAGCGCACCGAGCAGCAGCAGGCTCCAGCGCTTGGCGTTCAGCGCGGCAAACCCACGCAGCCCGTCGCGTGCGGCAAGCCACGCCAACATCACGCCGGCGGCGACCAGGAAGCGAAACCAGGTGAGCGTGTAGGGGTCGAGGGATTCCAGGGTGATCTTCAAGGCCACCGGCAAGGTTGCCCAGCAGGCGGCAGTGACCAGGGCAAGCAGCAAGCCCAGCTTCCAGCGGCCCGAGGCCTGGTGCAGCGCCATGTGCGATCCTTGCGTGAACTGGTCGGCAACCTTACCACCGGTGCGGACGGGTTAAGCGCCAATTCACTGCGCCGCGCGAACACTGACAACAGTACAAGGGGTGGACCATGAAGTACCGTCATGCATTGGCCTTCCTCGCGCTGGCTCTCGGCCTGGGCGGCTGCGCCAGCACGTCGTCGAATTATCGGGCCGACACTCGCGACGGCAGTTACTACTCGCCAGCCGATGCCGGTTACGGCGACTATTACTACGCGCCGGAACCGCGTTACGACTACTACTACAATCATTCCTACTTCTACGGTTCGCCGTTCTGGCACGACCCGTTCCTGTACCCGTACTACCGTTTCGGCTTCAACACCTACTACGGCTGGTACGACCCGTTCTGGGGGCCGTATGCCTATTACCCGTGGTATGAGCGTCCGCGCCGTGACCATGACGATGATTCCGATGAGGATGACGACGCCTCGCCATCGGACGACGTGGCGATCGCCGACGAAAACCCCCGGGCCATCGATGGTGCCGGACCGCGGCGGCAGCTCCGCCAGCATTGGTTCGGTCCGCTCGCGGCCGCGCCGGCCACCGCGGAAAACAATCTGCGCATGCGCGCCCGGACAGCGGCCGAGCCGTCGGTCCGCTCGCGTCCAGAGTCAGAACCCCGGCGGAGCGAGCGCTCCAGCGCGTCGGACGACTCCGCAAGCGCGCCCAGCCGGCCCAACCGGCGTGGCTCCGATCGCGGCGGGCGGCAAGACTAGTCGAGGTTGGCGACTGACGGAGAGCGTCGCTTTGTGACGCAGCTTGCTGCGGCGCAAAAAAAAGCTGGGAGCTCCCCCCGGAGCTCCCAGCCAGCAGTCCCATGCAGGCCGTGACAGGATCCCTGGAGATCCGTCGACGCCCCCCGGCGTTCGGCCGCATTGGGTGCATGAGAGCCTCAAGCAGTATTCGTGCCAACGCCGGTCGCCGCTTGCCGTGCGCCGTGGTGCGCGCGTCCCGGCGCCCGGGCCGCGGTGGCCCGCAGCCGGCGCCTGCGCGACAATAAGCAGCTTATGACCAGCAGTCCCCAGCGTTTCGATGTGATTGTGATCGGTGGCGGCCATGCCGGCACCGAGGCCGCGCTCGCCTCGGCGCGGGCCGGTGCGCGCACGCTGCTGCTCACCCACAGCATCGAAACGGTCGGCCAGATGAGCTGCAATCCGGCCATCGGCGGCATCGGCAAGGGACACCTGGTCAAGGAAATCGATGCGCTGGGCGGCGCCATGGCGCGCGCCGCCGACCGCGCCGGCATACAGTGGCGCACGCTCAACGCCTCCAAGGGCCCGGCGGTGCGCGCCACGCGGGCGCAGGCGGACCGCATTCTGTACAAGGCCGCGATCCGACAGATCGTCGAAAGCCAGTCGAATCTGTCCTTGTTCCAGCAGGCCGTCGATGACCTGATCATCGAAGGCGATCGGGTGCGCGCGGTGATCACCCAATCCGGTCTGCGCTTCGATGCGGCCGCGGTCGTGCTAACCGCGGGCACGTTCCTGGCCGGCAAGATTCACGTCGGCCTGACCAACTACGCCGGTGGTCGCGCCGGCGATCCGCCGGCCACGACGCTGGCAATGCGCTTGCGCGAGGGGCCGTTCGTGGTCGATCGGCTGAAGACCGGCACGCCGCCACGGATCGATGGCCGCAGCATCGATTATTCCGCGCTGGCCGAGCAGGCCGGCGACCAGCCGATTCCCACTTTCAGTTTCGTCGGTTCGCGCGCCGAGCATCCGCGCCAGGTGTCCTGCTGGATCACCCACACCAGCGAACGCACCCACGACATCATTCGCGGCGGCCTGGACCGTTCGCCGATGTACTCGGGCGTGATCGAGGGCGTCGGCCCGCGCTACTGCCCGTCGATCGAGGACAAGGTGGTGCGCTTTGCCGACAAGAGTTCGCACCAGATCTTCATCGAGCCGGAGGGACTGGATACCTACGAGATCTATCCGAACGGAATTTCGACCTCGCTGCCGTTCGACGTGCAGCAGGCGCTGGTGCATTCGATCAAGGGCTTCGAGAACGCGCATATCACGCGGCCCGGCTATGCGATTGAATACGATTATTTCGACCCGCGTGGGTTGAAGGCGTCGCTGGAAACGAAGTCGGTGGCCGGGTTGTTCTTCGCCGGGCAGATCAATGGCACCACGGGTTACGAAGAGGCGGCCGCGCAAGGGCTCATCGCCGGCCTGAATGCTGCGCGTGCAGCCCAATCGCGCGAACCCTGGTCGCCGCGTCGCGACGAAGCCTACATCGGCGTGCTGATCGACGACCTCATCACCCACGGCACCACCGAGCCGTACCGCATGTTCACCTCGCGCGCCGAATACCGCCTGCAACTGCGCGAGGACAATGCCGATGCGCGGCTGACCCCGGTCGGCCGCGAACTGGGCATCATTGATGAAGCGCGCTGGGTGGCGTTCTCGGACAAGGCCGAGGCCGTCGCGCGTGAAACCGAACGGCTGACCGGCATCTGGGTCGCGCCCAACAGCGCGCTCGGCCGCGAACTCGAGCAACACGCCGGCATCGTGCTCAGCCGCGAGTGCACCGCGCTGGATCTGATGAAGCGCCCGGAACTGGATTATCCGGCGCTGATGCAACTGCCGGGCCTGGGTCCGGGCGTCGCCGACGGCAAGGTCGCCGAGCAGGTCGAGATCGGCGTCAAGTATTCCGGCTACGTCGATCGCCAGCGCGATGACATCGCGCGCCAGCGCCGGCATGAGGACACGCGGTTTCCAGACGACTTCAGCTACACCGGCATTCCGGGGCTGTCGGCCGAACTGCAGGGCAAGCTGAACTCGATCAAGCCGGAAACGCTGGGCCAGGCGCAGCGGATTCCGGGGATGACGCCGGCGGCGTTGTCGTTGTTGCTGGTGCAGTTGAGTAAGCGGCGGCGGGTCGCCTGAGGTTTGCCCAGTCCCTGAGTGCAGCCAGAAGGGAAGCACTTCGTGTAATCCCGCGTTATGTCGTTAGGGCCGCCAGAGCCCCACGAACGCAGGCGATGCCGGCCGCTCGAAGCGCGGAGGATCTGCGTGAGTGGGGATGGGGGAAGTCAACCAACAACGAAGCGGCCTGCGCCGTGGGGCGCAGCCGCACGGCGCGGGCTAAACAAAACGCTGCATGCGCGTCTGTGGATGCAGACCGTCGCGAGGCAGGAGCCGAGCGTGACTGGGCGGAGCGCGCCAACCAACGAAGTCGGCCAGGACGGCCGGTCAGAGCTGGCGCGGCGCTTGCTGCGTAGCGCAGCGCAGCCGCCGATGCGGCGGAGTGGAGCGAAGTTGCAAGCGACGTGACGGCGGTGGGATGCGATGAACCATAGCCGTTCTCATCGCGGTGCGAACGGGGCATCGCAATCCTAATTTCTCTCCACTCGAATTAGGAGTTCGTATCGGCCAAACTCAGGCTTCTCAGCGTAGTTCGCCGTCACGTCGCCAGTGGATGTCGCCGTCTTAAGACTATAGGGGTAGAACTCTTCTCGCCTTGTTCCAATCGAGCCATCCTGATCAAAAATGTACGAAGTGCCACTGACGACCTTGTCGGTATCACCTTCAAACTCTCGGTACGTCGCCATTGTCAGGAACAGCTTGCCTGGCCCGACCTCTTGAAAATCGTAAGACAGCGATTCGCGCAATAGATTATCAAGAAACCCAACGCCTACGGCCTTCTCACTTACTTCTAAGAAGCAAAATGGTTGCTCAACAGATTCCACAAGAACTGTGTACGGCTGCTTATTTTCATGCGCTGTTCTGGCCTGTTCCTCGGACCAGACCTCCGTAGGACACTTCTTGGCGCGAAACCATGACTTGCAATAGTAAAAATGCCTATCCATCAGTAAACCCTTCCGTAGCTATCGCGAATCAGCACACCAGCATTGTTCGCACCCGTGAGAACGGGCGGCGGAACTGGGAGCACTTGCACGGGGACTTCGAGAACGTACTGGCCACGTAGCAACTGCCCAGCCAACTGGCCGCTCGAAGGAACACTAGCAATAGTCGCGCCCACAGCATACTTCGCCGGAATTTCGTTGATGTAGCCAAGGGCAGTTTGTTCCTGAATCTCAGATAGCTGCGTGTATTTGCGCGACACAATTTCACCGGCACTGGGATTATATGAGTCTAGGCGAGTGTAGCCTCCTCCCGGCTTGTTGATGTAGACCTCGTTATGCGGGTACGCCGTAGCGCGCTCTGCGTTGAAGGCGTTTCCGGCATCCAGTCGCTGCAACCATTGGGGGCGACTGCTGACCCTTGTCAGTGGCGCTGCACGCGAGAATCGTGCTGCAGGCGCAGCCACTGTCGCCGCTGTCCCCACAAACTCGCTAGCCGACGCCCCAGCCAACATCTGATCGGGTATGTGAATTTCAGAGATGCTCGCTGGGCGGCCAGCGAAGAAGCCATACATCTGATTGAGCGGCGAGAGACTCAACGCACCGTTCGCCAAGCGGACTGCGTTATTCCATCCGCCCATGTAGTAGCCAACGATGTTCTGACCTAACGTTCCTGGGCGACCGCGTGCGGCCATCTCGGCATTCGTCGGCAAGATGGCTCGCTTGATATCGGCCATGTCGTAGTGTGCAAGTCGTGTTCGGTGCGACAGCATGCTGTCGTGCAACCACGTTCCCTGGATGGACTGGCCGACGCTCGTTTGATCGAACCACGCCTGCACGTTATCGCCCACGCCGTTCGCGTAATCGGCCAGACTGTCCCACGCCTTGATGTACGCCAAGCCACGCATGCTGACGTTGTCGCCGTAGTCAGGCCGCGCAGTCGCTGGTGCGACGGCTGTCTCTTGTGCGGAGGCCACCTCGGCCAAGCTTCCCATTACGTCTGAGTGTTCGGGAAGCGTTGCATGCACCTCGCGGCTGGCGGCCGACCACGCCAGCTGTTCTTCGTAGCTCATCGAAGCACTCGGTACGTCCACCCTTCCTGCATATGCGGGGTGCGAGTTGAACTCCATCATCGCCAACTCAGGCCACGTGCGCGGAGCACCTGCGACCGGCGCTACAGGTCCGGCTCCACTCGCGTTGGCGGCATTTGGCGCTGAGAACTGTCCCGACGCCGTGATCGTCTGCGGAAACAGGTTCACGGCGCCCATTCCGCCGCCAGAGGCGTCGTCGAACCACGTGCTGCCATTGTTGAGCGACCAGTCGAGCATGCTGAACTGCTCGCTACCACCGAATCCTGACGCGCTCGTCCCATTTTCGGCCGCTGCTGGTTTCGGAGTCGCGCCGCCCTGCATCCCCCGCACCACCGCATTCCCCAACGCATTGCCGAATGCATCTACGGCAATCCGACCATAGTCAATTTTGTCGTCGAATCCGAACGCTCGACGCACATGCAAGCCAACGACGCCATTAATCATTCTTGTTTCAACGTCGTGTTCAAATTTACCTGTTCCGCCAAAGCCTTTGGATGCAAAAGTGTCCATCCCGATAGCGATCCCGGCCGTAGCGATTTCAGTAACTGCTGACGAGGCGATGCTCTTCCAACTGAATTGCGTATTCTTGACACCGGCAAGCTTGCTGCCAACGTAGCCGGCAGAAGCGTTGCCAACCGCCATCATGGCGGCCTTGGCGTACTGGCTTTCTTTCAGCAGACTTCCAACGGTAGCGCTCTCGCCGACAATCTTTCCTGCCTCGTCAATACTTAGGCCTCCCATTTTTGCGCCAATACCCGCAGTGATTGCACTCGTGATGCCGCTGCCGACTGCTTGACGCAAACTGAAGTGATCGACGACGCCCAACGCCTTACCCACGACCTGACTAGCAACGCTGCTTGCAACACCTGCAACAAAGCCAGCCGCCATTGCGCCTCCGACCGCTCCGAGCATAGGCCCGAAATAGGCTAGTGCTGCTCCAAACGTATATACCGACACGACTATAGCCACGACAACCATCAGCAACATTGCAATCTTGTTACACGCTTTCGGCGGCGGAATATGCGGCAAGCTCGGAGCCGTCGGCCCGATAATCTCGTTCGGGTCGTAGGGCTTGAACGTCCCGGCGTCGTTCTTGCTGACCTTCACGCTCGGTGCGACCAACTCGGTGCCGGCGACCAGCTGGCTGTCGTCGGTGATCGCGTTGGCGCTGGCCAGCACGTACCACAGGCTGGAATTGCCGTAGACCCGCTGGGCGATCGATTGCAGGGTGTCGCCGCTTTGCACGGTTACCGCGCTGCGGCCGATGTCGCTGTTGCTGTAGGCGGTCAGCCGCGAGCGGGCATCCAGGTTGCTGCCGGCCTGGCTGACGCCGCCGATCAGCTGGCCGTTCGAATAGGTAAAGCGCTGGTTCTTGCTTTGCGCCACCACCGCTTCGCGCTGGGCCTTGGTGTAGCCGCTCCAGACAGACGCGCTAATGAACGAGGGGACCGGATTCATCAACTGCGACGTGAGTTCTTCAGCTTGCTTCCAGGTAGTGCCGTCCTTCAGATAACCATCGCGCCGGCTGAGGATGCCGCCGTTGGCATCGGACGCGAAGTAACGCAGGTTGACCAGGTCTGGCACATCCTTGAGCTTGGTTGTCTCCTTCACGACGGTGCGACGGCCATAGGCGTCGTAGTCGCTGTCGCTGGTGGTCGCCTTGTAGTCCCCGGTCCCGGTGCCACCGATGGTGTCTTCAAGGTAGCCATCGCGAAGCAAATAGGTGTTGGTGTACGTCCACGTGTAACCCAGTGTCGTCTCGGTTGCGTCTTGTGAGTACGCGTAGCCCTTCACGTTGCCAGCGGCGTCGAAGCCACCGCCAGCGACCGTGTAGTCGACCATTGCCTTCAGATGGTTGAGCACCGTGATGTCGGTTTTCTCGACGGCGGCGTTGCCAATGAAGTTATCGTCATTCAGCCAATTCACGATCTGATATGAATTGCCGGATTGGGTCGTCTTCGTCACGCGGCCCGGCTCGCGACCATACGATGTCTGCAGGGTCATGCGGCCATCGGCGTCGTACTGGTACGAGTCAACGCCAGAAAGCCAGCCACCGACCGGCCGATTTTCGTAAAGGATGCCTTCGTCGTCGACGTAGTTCTCGACATAACCAGCCGGGAAATAGTTGCGCGTTTCCAGCAGTCGGCCATTGGCATCGAACGTGGCGCTCATCACCAGACTGCCAACGGTGGCTTCGCCGAGGATCTGTGTGCCGTACTGGCGCACCCTCTCGCCGCGCAGCGAATAGCCGGTACGGTTGATATAGAGCTGTCCGTCCGACATCGTATTCAGGCGAACCGTCGCATTGCCGACCGCGTCGTAAAGCGTCTCGTAGCTGAAACCGACGTTCGCCATGATCTTGCCGCCCACCAGCGTGCCCTGGAACACCTTGGTGCGGTTCTCGGCATCGTAGGTGTACCAGCTCTGCTGGAAATTGCGCACCGGCGTGCCGCTTGTGTTGCCGATGTTGTAAGCGGTAGCGGCCGTGACCGCGGTCACCTTCCAATTCTGCTGCAGCGTATTGGCCGGCAAGCTCATCAAGGACATCGTGCCGCTTTCAGGTTCAGCGATTGCCATCTTCGTCGAAGAGGCGAAGCTATCTCGCGGCGCCATCCGCTGAGTGCCGGTATCACCACCCCTCGGGCCACTATTCTCGTTGAGGTAGACCGTGAAGGTGTCGCTCACCGCCATGAGCCACGGGTCTTTGGCCGTGATCGTAATCGTGAATATCTTCGGCGCCATCATGCCTTCGCCATAGAAGGTACGAGTGATCGGATCGAAGGTCATCCAACTCGGCATGCCCGTTGCGCTGTAGCTGAGCGTTTGCCCGGCAGAATCGCTGAACGAATTGGCGGGGAACGCGTAGGAGATGATTCCGGCGTCCGACGTCAGATCGGGCAGTGGAGTGATGAGCTTCGGTGCAATGTTGCCCGCCGGGCTGATGCCGATCTTGAAGGTGGTCGATGTCGTCAACGTACCGTCGGAAACGTTAAGCGTGATGGTGTAAACGCCGGCGACCGGCGTGGCCTGGGCGAACTTCCTGCTACTGGGAGTGAATGTCATGCCGGTGGGCATGCCGGTAGCGCTATAGGTCAGGTTCGAGCCGTTGTCATCGACAAAGGCAGTGGGTGGAATGATGTAGGAGAAGGCGGTGCCGACCATCCCAAGCACGTCGCCAATGGGGGTATTTATCCTGGGCGGCGCATTAGCCGTGGTGACCGTAAAGGTGGTGCTTACCGAAGTGGATCCGGCGGTGGCGGTCAGAGTGACCGAAGGCGATCCGGCCGCACCAGGCGTGCCGCTGAAGGTCTGCGTGCTGGCGTTGAAGCTCATCCAACTCGGCATGCCGCTTACGGTGAACGAGGGCGGCACGTTGTTGCTGGTGCCAAACGTGTTGCTGGGCACCACATACGACCACACAGCACCGGTAGCGGCGGCAGTCAAGTTTGGTATCGCATTGAGCAACATCAGGACGCCGGGATCGGCCATCAGCTGGAGATTGATCGTGCGACTGACGCTGAGGCCGCTCGGGTCTTTGGCAGTGAGTACGACTGCAATGGTTCGCGCGGTCTCGGTGCTGGGCACTTGGGCGACCAGTCGTAAGGTCGGCGGGTTGGTGTCATTGAGCAATTGCAGGTTCAACCACATCGGCAACGGCGCGCCGCCCGACAGCGTGGCCGTGACGCTCAGCACGTCGTTGTTCGGATCGGTGAACAACTGGTTCAGTGGACGCGTGAACTCGAAATCGCGACCGATCATTGCGTTTTGTGTGGGAATAGTACCGGTGACGACCACTGGCCCCGCATTGGCGGCCACGACAAGGTTTACGGTGCGTGTGACGCTGGCACCGCTACCGTCGGTGGCTCGCACCGTGACGGTGTAAGTGCCAGCACTCGTCGGCGTACCGCTCAGACGCAAGCTTCCGGGCGTGCTGGCATCGTTGGTCAGCCAAGCGGCTGCCGGGCTGACACTGGCTACCGAGTAAGCCAACACGTCGCCGGCGTCGTTGTCGCTGAAGTACGAAGCGACCGGCAGATCTGTCGCGAATGCGACGCCAGTCTTGAGATTGAGCGTCGGCGTGGCGCCGGCGGTGGAAACTGGACCGGTGTTTGAGACGACGGTTATCGTGAAATCGACGTAGCTGGTCAACCCGCTAGCGTCGGTAGCCTTCAGCCGAATCGTCTTGTCGCCTAGCGCAGCGGAGGGATCGACCGTAAATAGCAGTTCACCGGTTGTGGCAAGCTCTGTCGTCGAAAAGTGCAGCCAAGCCGGCCACGTGCCGGTGCTGAGCGTGGCACTGTAAGCCAACGCGAACTGCTCGGGATCCTGAAAAATATCCGCCGGCCGCATACGGATCAATGTAGTTACGCCCGTCTTGACCGAACGAGACTCCGGATTGCCGATGACGACGGGCGCCAGGTTCGGCGCAGTCGGCGCAACAACACCTTCGCCATAGCCGCTGTCCGCAACGACTACGCGGCGATTGCCGACGGCGTCGTAGCCGTATTTGACGTCAAGGATGACCTTGAACGGAACGCCGGTGGTGGTGTTCAGCTCTTCACCGATCACGCGCACCAAGCGATTGTGACTGTCGTAGGTGGAGCGTGAGCGTTGACGGATCGCCAAGCCGCCGCCATCTACCGTCAGGGTTTCTTCGTAGGTGCGGTTGCCGTTGGCGTCGTATTGATAGAGGTAGAAGTTGGGGCCCTCGTTGATTTGGCGAACCAGGCCATTGGCGTAATACGCCGTGGTCCGGTTGGCGCCCCAGCCACTGGTTTCGTTGGTGAGCTGGCCACTATCGGCGTTGTAAGTGTAGTTGTAGTCAATGCCGCTGAGGTCAGCGTGGTCTGTCACCCGGCCAAAGATGTCGTAGGTCCACGTCTGGCTGACGTTCAGACCGTTAGTCTCGCGGACTTTGTGGCCCATCAAGTCGTAGCCGTAATCCATGACAACGTTCATCGCGGTCCGGCTATTCACCAATTGCCCGACGCCGTCATAGTTGTACTTCGCCTGCGCGCCCAGCGCATCGGCCACGATGACGCGCTGACCGTCCTGGCTCAGCGTGAATTCCTGGAGTTTGAAGCTCTCTCGCACGGCTCCCGTTGCATCCGGCAAGTAGTCGCCCTGGCTGGTCACGCGGCCAGCATGATCGAAAGCTTGCCAGGTCAGATAGCCAACGGCGTTTTGGCTGATGCGCGCGTTGCCGAGTGCGTCGTAGCCTTGTTTCGTCAAGGCTCCCGTGCCATCGACACTGCCGATCAGTTGGCCGCCCGCGTTGTAGATACTTTGGTGCACATTGCCGTTGGCATCGCGCGTGGCGCTCAGGCGGCCGAGCGCGTCAAACATCCAGTGCGTTTCCGGCGCCTGCCAGCGCACCAGGCCGTCTTCGCCGACCACCTCCACCTGGGGTGCGATCTGCCGGGTTTTCTGGTTCTGCTCGTTGTATTCGTTGCGGGTGATGAAGCCACGCGGGTCGATCTCCACCAGCACATTGCCCCAACGATCAAAGCTGCGCAGCACCGACGTTGACACCGACTCATCGCTGGTATGCGAGGGCAGGATCGTTTGCACAACGCGCCCGAGCCGATCGCTTACTTGCCGATAGGTTTCCAGCCAGGTGACCGCCGTGGAGCCATTGAGCTGGCTCACGTAGCGCTGTTCGCGCGTCTGGAAGCCGGCCAGGTTGTAGCCAAAGGTTCGCACCGTGCCGCTGTCGCGATTGGAGCCAATCAGCCGGCCGGCGGCGTCGTAGGTCGATCGAATGCTCTTGCTGGCATCGCCGAGGTCGCTCAGCGTCATCGCCTGGGCGGTGATCTCGCCAAACGCGTTGTAAGCGGCGAACTGGTCGCGCTCCGTCACCTCGGTGCCGGCGCCAACCGCGCGAGTGCTTCGGGTCTCGGTCTGGCGTCCGGCTTTGTCGTAAACGAAGTACTGATGCACGACCGCGTCGGCGGCGGCCGTCGCGCCGCGCAGCGCGTGCCACTGGTGCGTCGCCCGGTCGGCCGCATCGAAGCTGCTATAGCTCTTGTTGCCTTCCGCATCGATCGTCATGACAGCCCGACCCTGCCAGTCGTAACGCGTCACCGTCTTCTGATCACGGTTGGCATCCTCGGTCGCCACGCCGCTGCGCACGCCATTGGCATAGCGGATTTGCCGCACGACGTTGCCGAAGGCGTCATAGGCGAGTGCCGTGTACGGCGAGGAACGCTCATATATTGACGCACTGCCCAAGTCGGTCCCGGTGCTGCCGAGCAACAGAGCTTCGGCATTTGCACGAAGGACATCGCGTTCAGCTTCCTGGACCGAAATGGTCCGCCCGAAGGCGTCGTAGTTGAGTGTCGTGGTCCAGACACCATCGATCGTGGTCGTCTGCAGCCTATCGGCGGCGTCGTACCCCAACACGCTGACGGTTTCGCTCAGACCGATGGTGCCACTGGTCTGCGTGAATGAGCGGCGGATTGATTCGCTGCTCTTGCGGCCGAGCGCATCGTAGGTGAAGCGAGTAACGCGATCAAAACCGGTGGTGGCGTCGCCACCTACCGGCAAGGCCGGCGCGGTCGCCGTGTTCAGCGTGCTGGTGTCGACGGCACGGGCATACTCGACCTGCATCGTCATTTGTCCGAGCGCATCGTACTGCTTGGTGCTGACATAGCCTTCGGCGTCGACGGTCATCGTCTCGCGACCGAGGTCATCGAAGTAGTGATAGGTATCGGCCCAGACCGAGGCCTCCAACAACACCGACTCCTTGACCAGCTGGCCATAGGCGTCGTAGGTCAATTCCGTGGTCGGCGACCCGGTGGCCGACGAGCCGTCGGTTTTGTAATAGGTAATTTGTTTCTGCGAAACCGACAGCTTGTTGCCGCGCATGTCGTAGGCGTTGGTCAGGACGCGATCGGCAGAGTTGTCAATCGCGCCAGCTTGCGCCTGCGCGAGCGTGATCGGCTCGCCCGCGTCCCATCCGGTGAATTGGGCGCCGGTAGTCACCAACCGATTCGCGTAGCGGGTCAGGCCACTCTGCTCGCCGTAGGTGTTGTACAGATAGCCCGTTACATAGCCTTCGGCATCGACTTCGAAGGCCAGCTGGCCGAGCACGTTGTAAGCCTTGTAGCTGTAATTGCCGAGAACATCCTTCTGCACGACGGCGCGACCGAGAGCATCGTAGGTTACTACCGTATCTACGGTTTGAGCTGTCGCTGAAATGACACCGGTGGACGGATTGAGTGTTCCAGCATCCGATAAAATGGTGCGGATCTGTCGACCGGTAGCGTCGTACTGGAACTGGGTAACGCGCGGCTTGGCGCCGGTGGCGTCTTCCGTGCGCGAGATTACATTGCCCAATGCGTCATACGCGGTCCTGGTCACGATTGCCCGTGTAGCGACCGTTACCAAACCGGCGTTGTCGACCGAGGCCACGCCAACCGCTGGGCTGGTTTCTTTGATTACCCGGCCGGCAGCATCGAATTCGGTGGTCCAAATCTTGGCCAACTTGTCGGTGCGGCTGATGCGCTGGCCCAGCGCATCGTAGCTGTACGATTCGACCTGATTGAGGTTGTCGGTGACGGTCTTGAGGCGACCGGCGTTGTCGTAGGTGTAGCTGGTCTGACGCACGCCCGCTTGACCGGCCACCGCAGCAGCGACGCTGTCTGCGGTGGGGTCGGTGATGACAATGGGGGTGGCGTACAAGCGCGTGCTGGTCACCTGGCCCAGGGCATCGTAGGTCTGCTCGGTTACCGCGCCCGCATCATCAATGCTGAAGCGCAGGTGGCCGGCGGCGTCGTACACGCTCCGGGTCAGGCGTTGATTGCTTGCCAGATCGCCTTGTGCCGCAGCGATGGCATCCGCGACCTGCGCCTGGCTCCGGGTCGGATCGTAGTTCAGGGTGATGCCGTAGGTGACCTGGGCGATCACGCGACCCGAGGCGTCGTAGCGGCGTTCACTAACCACCGCTTGCGTGGCGTCGCTCCGCGTCAGCGAGTACACCAACCGGCCGGCCGCGTCATAGACCGACTGGCTCTTGCGTGCAGACGGTTCTTGGGCGCTAACGGCGGCAGCCAAGGTCGTGGCACTGTACTTGCCTTGGGAAAGCGCGAGCTTGTCGGCTGCGGACAAGGCAATAGGAGTGACGTACGCCAACTCCTCAGTCACGCGACCGGCCGCATCGTGACGCGTCTCAACCACGGCGCCCAGCGCATCGACCGCAAAGCGCGACTGACCGGCACCATCGAACACCACATAGCTTTGGCTGTCGCGCGTGGCATCGGCCGCGAGTGCCGCTGCAACACCGTCCGGCGTGGCGGTGCCAGCACTCATCGCCGTCACCAGCGCTGTTTGCGTCGCCAGGTTGATCGCATTGGCGTAGCTGCGCTTGCTAACCTGGCGGCCCGCCGCGTCGTACAGCATTTCGCTGGTGTGGCCCAGGCTATTGATCGTGTAGCGCAGTCGGCCCGCGGCGTCGTACACATGATAGACCAGCATATCCGGCGTGGTCGCATTGATCGGCGGATTCACCTGACCGATGGTTGTCGTGCCGGCCTTCAGGCCCGCGCGCAAAGTCGAGATATTGGCCGGTTGAGCGGATCTTTTTTCCGTGATCACGCGGCCAGCCGCGTCATAGGTCAACGTGACCACGTTGCCAGCGCCATCGACCCGCATGCGCACTTGGCCCAACTCGTTGTAGATGGAGTAGGACACACGATCGGCGCTGTCGTTGTCCGCAGGCGCAGTCAGACTGCCGGCGGCCGTGCTGGCCAGCAGCTTGTTGGCCAATACGCTGTCAACCGCGACCGCCGTGACATAGGTTCGGCTCGAGACTTGGCGACCCGTGCTGTCGTAGGTCGATTCGGTCAGCGTGCCGGCCAAGTCCAACGCGTAACGCACCCTGCCGCTGGCGTCATAGACGAAGTAAGACCCCTGATCGGCAACACTGGTGACCAGCATCGCGTCCAGTTGCGCCACCGTGCTGGCATCACTGAGCCCGGCAGGGTCCAACGGGGTGGAAAATTGCCGCGTGGCGGTCAGGCGACCGGCCTGATCAAACCAGTTGCGCGTGTAGTTACCCAACGGATCGATGGTGTAGACGGTACGCCCGGCCGCATCGTGTACGTAACGGGTTACCGCACCGGTGCCATCGGTCTGCCGCAATACGCGGCCTGCCGCATCATAGGCAAAGCTGATGACCTGATCAGGGCTGGAGGAACCGATTGACTGCGCCAAGGTCGCGTCTGCCGGGGCCAGTGTCGACTCTGCGGCAGCGGCCGTGGTCGTCTGTGTGCGTGACGCCTGCGGCGACGCATTGCTGCCGGCCGCGACCAGGGTAATGACGAAGGTGTCGGTGACGCTCAGCCCGGCCGGATCGGTCGCCGTGTACGAGATGGTGATGGTATCGGCACCGGTGGAGGCCGGCGTATTGCCGCTGAAGGTGCGCGTGGCCGCATCGTAGTTCAGCCACGCCGAGGTGCCTACCTTGGTGTAGCTGTAGTTCAGCGCGTCGCCGTTGGCGTCCGCGAAGGTGTTGGCCGGGACGGTGAAGGTGAACGCCTGGCTGCGCACCGCGGTCTGGTCGGCGATCGGATTGGCGACCACCGGGGCCGTATTGGTGCCGGCTGTGGTCAGGGTGATGTCGAAGTCTTCAGACACGCTCAGTCCGGCCGGGTCGGTCGCGGTCAGCCGGATCGTCACGTTTCCGTCGGTGCTGCCCGGCGTACCGCTGAAGGTGCGCGTGCTCGCATTGAAGCTGAGCCAGGCGGCGGTGCCGACCAGCTTGGTGTAGCTGTAGGTCAGCGTGTCGCCGTTGGCATCCGAGAACGTGGTACTCGGGAAGGTGAAGGTGAACGCCTGCTCGCGCACGGCGGTCTGGTCGGCGATGGGATTGGCGACCACGGGCGCCGCATTGCTGCCGGCCGCGACCAGGGTGATGACGAAGGTGTCGGTGACGCTCAGCCCGGCCGGATCGGTCGCCGTGTACGAGATGGTGATGGCATCGGCACCGGTGGAGGCCGGCGTGTTGCCGCTGAAGATGCGCGTGGCCGCATCGTAGTTCAGCCACGCCGAGGTGCCTACCTTGGTGTAGCTGTAGGTCAGAGTGTCGCCGTTGGCGTCCGCGAAGGTGTTGGCTGGTACGGTGAAGCTGAAGGCCTGCGTGCGCACCGCGGTCTGGTCGGCGATCGGATTGGCGACGACCGGGGCCACGTTGGTGACCGGGTCGGTGAGGGTGAGGACGAAATCGTCGGATACGCTCAAGCCAGCCGGATCGGTCGCCGTCAGCCGGAGGGTA
>Ga0209211_10002031_pt1 | contig 36011 bp, 31 predicted proteins | sample RifGroA2_FD_183992 | JGI IMG/M metagenome (GOLD analysis project Ga0209211, IMG submission 183992) | Groundwater microbial communities from Rifle, Colorado, USA - Groundwater A2 (SPAdes) (version 2) | ecosystem: Environmental > Aquatic > Deep subsurface > Groundwater | place: Rifle, Colorado... | reverse complement strand
ATTAAAAAACGAATTGAATTTAGGCGTTGGTATATGTTCAGGAAGGATAATTTACGGTGAATTTGGCAATGATAAACGCGCAACTATTACCGGTTTTGGTTTACCCATTAATTGCGCCAATAAATTGGCTGGCGTTGATTCTAAAATAAATATCTGTGAAACCATTGCCGGTTTAATTCCAGAAGAATTACGCCGCGGAAATGCGGTTCGAGTCGGTAAGCATATAAGTGGTTAATAAGGGATAGTTTAAAGAAAGGGGACACTTGTTCTTGCTCACTAATTAGGTAACTCTTTTGGTATGATAATAACAACCAAAGGAGATACTATGAATATGCAGAGCAGGTAATAGTAAAATGTTGGATTCCGATATTAAAAGAATATGAGAGGGCTAAATGAGTCAGTTAAAAATAAATCTTAAGGTATCAGTGTGCTATATACTTTTTGCATTTATAATACTATCCGTCGCTGTCCCTTTTGTTGAATCAACAACCTTTACTTATGATGACGCCAATCGTTTGATACAGGAAGTAGATGAAAATGGAATAACATTCGAGTATATCTATGATGAAGAAGGCAACCTGATTCAGAAGAATGTTAATACGGCTGGGCTTTACATTCTGTCAGTTTCAAAAGATGGCGCAGGCAGCGGAACTGTGGCGAGTTCAGAAACTCCATCCCCTTTTATAAATTGTGGAACGGTCTGCAGTGCGTTATATGCTCCGGCCACGGTTGTCAGGCTGACTGCCACGCCGGATGGGAACTCGATCTTCACCATCTGGTCAGGTGACTGCTCTGGCACTGCTAATTCCCTGGATGTTCTGATGGATAGGGCAAAGACCTGCACCGCAACCTTTTCAATCAACGTCTATACCGTTACCCCTTCTGCAGGAGCCAATGGCAGCATTACCCCTAATACAGCGCAGAGCATAAATTACAATGCGAGCACATCCTTCACGGTTACGCCGAATACAGGCTATCACATAGCATCAGTGAGCGGTTGCGGCGGGACCTTATCTGGCAACACCTATACCACAGGGCCGATTACCGCTGATTGCGCAGTAACAGCGGCTTTTGCGATAAACACCTATACCATAACAGCTTCAGCAGGGGCCAATGGAACCATTTCGCCTTCAGGGACAATTAATGTAAATTACGGAAGCAATCAGACCTTCACGATTGCACCAAATAGCGGATACCGTGTGGCTGATGTGTTAGTGGATGGTTCGTCTGTAGGAGCTGTTACGACCTATACTTTCAGTAATGTGACAGCCAATCACACCATCAGCGCAACCTACGCTATAAGTGCGTACAACCTGACAGTGACGAGGGCTGGGACAGGCAGCGGTACTGTCACAAGCTCCCCAGCCGGAATAAATTGCGGCGCAAGCTGCTCTGCGACATATAATTATGGGACTTCGGTGACCCTTACAGCTTCTCAGAACACAGGCTCATTCTTCGCGGGCTGGAGCGGCGGTGGATGTTCAGGCACAGGCGCTTGCACTGTGACGATGAATGCTGATATAACAGTGACCGCCACATTTACACAGTATATAACGGTAACTGTTCCCAATGGCGGTGAGAGTTGGGCAAGAGGAACAACGCAGACCATTCGGTGGACATACGCAGGCAATCCAGGTTCATCTGTAAAAATAGAGCTTCTTAAGGGCGACGTGGTGAAGAGCACTATCGCAAAAAACACTTCGATAGGAAGCAATGGGACCGGCTCTTACAGTTGGAAGATTCCGAGTAATCAGACGGCTGGCACTGATTATAAGATAAGAATCACAAGCACAACAATCAGCAATTATTCAGACATGAGCAACGGAAACTTTACGATAAATTAACAGGCTGTGGAAAAACGCCCGAAATGTCATTGCGAGGAGTGTCTTCCACGACGAAGCAATCTCTAACTCATCGATTTCTTTAACTACGAGATTGCTTCGCTTCGCTCGCAAAGACAGTTAAAAGACTTTTTCAACACCCTGTTAACAGTTAACATGAAAAAAAAAGGAGAATGGCCATCAGTATATACAATGCACGCGATAAAGGAATAGTTGAAACTACATGAGTAGCAGACGTGCAGTCTTCGATTTATTTCTCATAAGTTTCCTCACGCTTTTTGCAGAAATGGCGTTTATCCGATATATCCCTTCTAATATCTACCTCATATCCTATTATAAAAATGCCCTGCTCATAGCCATTTTTCTTGGGCTGGGCACAGGCTTCATGCTCTCCAAAACTAAGAGAAACTATATTGAGCTAATCCCTGTAGCGACATTGGCGCTCATCTGCCTGATTTTCTATTTTAACCATTATCTGAGAATAGACATAGACTACACCATGAAGGATGAATCCATCTGGGCAGAAGCCTGGGTAAACTCTCACGCTCAATCCGTGTCTTTACCGATTTTATTATTATTTGCTTACATTTCAATGGCGTTTTACTTTATTCCCTTTGGCCAGGAGACGGTCAGAGCCATGCAGCCGTTTAAACCCATTGCTGCATATTCTATCAATATCGCCGGCAGCCTGACAGGTGTTATACTCTTTGCATTATTGGGCTGGCTCTGGACCTCTCCTGCGGTATGGTTTGCCTTGCTGTTAGTTCCGCTCCTATGGTGGATATATCGCTACTCAAATAATCGCATGAAAGCCATAAGCAGCGTGGCCATTATTCTGGCGATTATTCTCCTTTACTCATTTCATTCCTTGCGCTATACAGCAGAATTATGGTCGCCTTACAGTAAGATCAGGGTCTACAAGCTTTCGGAAAAACCGGATGGGGGATTTATGTTTACAACCAATGGCAATCCGCAGGTTGGCAGCTTTAATTTTGACGCAAAAAATGAGCCATGGTTTCAGGAGAGATTAGCACCCTATGAAGTACCATATATCTTTCTCAAACCTTCTTCAGTTTTAATCTTAGGCGCTGGCGCTGGAAATGAAGCTGTAGTAGCTTTGAGAAATGGGGTTAGAGAAGTAACCGCGGTAGAAATAGACCCTGTTTTTGCTCTGCTTGGCAGGGAGCTTAGTCCTCACAGGCCGTTTAAGGATCCCCGGGTGGAAGTTTATGTGGGTGATGCAAGGGCATTTTTACACAAGACAAAGAAAAGGTATGACCTGATTGTCTTTGGATTTCTGGACTCTCAGTATCTTCTATCCCATAAGTCCAATATACGGACAGAGAACTTTGTCTATACCATTGAAAGTTTTAGAAGGGCCAAAGAACTTTTGACCGAAAATGGCGTTTTACAATTAAATTACAATGCAGCAAAACCTGAGGTTAGGGTAAGGTTCTATCTAATGTTAAAGGATGTATTTCAAGAATCACCAATAACCCTTGTTCCGTCACAGCCGCTTACAGCCAATGTCATTTTTTTGGCGGGCCCCGGCCTTAAAAAGGATATACCTGAGTTCCATGGCTTTCAAAAGGTCTATTATAAGGGGGAGGAGATTGAATACCCCACAGATGATTGGCCTTTTCTTTACATCGCCAAGAAGGGCATACCACGGGAATATTGGAGCATGATTGCTGCTATCCCTATTCTTTCTTTCCTCTTTGTGAAAGGCATGGCCAGAGCTAGCGCTGGTTTCAGTTTAAAATATTTTATGTTGGGGTTTGGTTTTATGCTCCTGCAGACAAAAAGCATAACAACCTATGCCCTTTTTTTCGGGTCAACTGTAACAGTTGTATCAGTTACGATTGCGGCAATACTCTTGGCTATCCTGGTAGCAAATCTTTTTGTATATAGGTTTGATATAAAAAGAATAAATAGCTTTTATCTGCTTCTCTTTGCCACTCTCATTGTTCTTTATTTTTTGCCGCTTGAGATATTTTTAAATTTAAACTGGTTAGCAAAGTTGCTTATTGCTATTGCCCTTATTTCAGCCCCGATATTTTTTGCTGCTATCATTTTCGGCGCTTACTTTGCAAAGAGCAAACAAGTGGATATTGACCTCGGTTCAAATATTTTCGGAGCAGTATTGGGTGGGATAGGAGAATATGCATCCATGGCGCTGGGTTTCAGCGCCTTGTATCTGATAAGCCTTGTAGCCTATCTCATAGCATATTTTGCAGATGCAGCAGATATGGGAGATAAATAGAGGCGTATCCAGTCTTAAAGGGAGCAGTATATTCCCCCTCAACCTCTCCGCAAATTCCTTCACATCAATGTTCTTGATGCTCGTTGCGGACATAAATAGTGACCCCTGTAGTAGTCTCTTGCTATCATAGATAATTTAATTTAAAAATTGGAATTGCAAAAGCCATAGTGTTATGATAATGATAAATTGACTATCACCTTTATTATGGAGGAGACGATAAATTAATTGAAAAAACTTGGTTCATTTACATTTGTATTGCATTCCCATCTTCCCTATGTCTTATCTCACGGAAGATGGCCTCATGGGACAGACTGGCTGAACGAGGCAACAGCAGAAACATATATACCCCTCTTGAATGTCTTTCATCGGCTCATTGCAGAAGGGATAAGTCCCAAGGTGACCATAGGTCTTACGCCTGTTCTCACAGAGATGTTGTCGAGCCAATTCTTTAAAACAGAGTTTAAGACATATCTTGGCTTCAGGTTAGAGGCAGCCGGAAAAGATATTGCTGAATTCGAAACCTTAGGTCGGACTAATTGCGCAAAGGTTGCCAGGATGTGGAAGGATTATTACAGGAATATTTATAAGGATTTTGTTGAACGGTATGAGCAGAATATTGTAAAGGCCTTTGCAGACCTCCAGAATCAGGGACATATTGAAATCATTACCTGTGGAGCTACCCATGGATATTTTCCTCTCCTCTCGCAGGATATCAGTATTCAGGCTCAGGTAAAGCAGGCAGTAAAATCATATCAAAGACATTTCGGAAGGCAGCCGCGTGGCATATGGCTTCCAGAATGCGCATACCGGCCCGGTTATAAATGGTCCCCCCCGGTGGATATGGGTAAAAAGGTTGAGCCGTATCAGAGGAAGGGTGTTGAGGAATTTTTAAGCGAGAATCATATAGAGTATTTCTTTATAGACTCGCACCTTTTAAAAGGCGGAAAGGCAATCGGTGTATATCTTGATAGATTTGAGGCGCTCCAGAATCTGTGGGCAAGATTTTCAGAGCAGTATAAACCATTGCCAGAGACCACGGAGAGGACGCCTCACAGGGCATATTGGGTTGGCACCACTGAGGGCAAAAAGCCTGTGGCTGTGTTTACGAGAGACCCAAAGACAGGTCTTCAAGTATGGAGTGGTGAATGGGGTTATCCAGGGGATGGAAACTATCTTGACTTCCATAAAAAGAAATTTCCAGGGGGGCTGCGATACTGGAGGGTCACCGGTGCAAAGGCTGACCTTGCTGATAAGGAAGAGTATGTGCCTGAAAATATCCAGGCGCGGCTATCTGAACAGGCTGAGCATTTCAAAGACCTGATAAAGGCAAATTTAAAAGAACATCAAAAGGGAAATAAAGAACCTGGCATTGTGGTGTCTCCGTATGATGCGGAATTGTTTGGCCACTGGTGGTTTGAAGGGCCTGAGTGGCTTTATAAGGTAATAAAGAATGTTCATCTTGATGGAAGCATAGATTTAGTAACTGCCGGCGAATATCTTGATAAACAGAGGCCTGCCGAGGTTATCTCTCTTCCTGAGGGCTCATGGGGGGAGGGCGGTTATCACTGGATATGGTTGAATCATATGAACCAGTGGACATGGAAGCATATCTATGAGGCAGAGGAAGAGATGATAAAACTTGCAAGGAAATATGGCGATAAAAAACAGGACAATCTTCTCCAGGATATTTTGAAACAGGCTGCCAGGGAGCTTCTCATACTTCAGGCATCTGATTGGCAATTTCTCATCAGCACCTTTGCTGCAAAGGATTATGCAGAGGCAAGGATCGTTCGGCATTATGAGGATTTTAAGAGGCTTGCTGAGATAGCGAGAATAAAAGGTGATGGTAAAGATATTTCACAGAATGATAAAAACTTTCTTGATATGTGCCAGAAAAGGGACGAGCTATTTCCGGATATTGATGTTGCATGGTTTAAGGAATTGGAGTTTAAAAGTTAGCTAATTAGAGAATTAGAGATTAGATGATTAGAAAAACTAATTCACTAATACAAACGCATTAAATAATGTGTCATTACGAGGAGCAGAGCGGTTGCGAGGCGAAGCCGAAGCAAACTTGGAGCATGCATTCCTGTTGCTTGCAGCAGATTCAGCAAACATGGAGATTCCTCTCCGCCTGAGGCGGATCGGAACAGGCTCCATAATCCCCTTAAACTATGAGATTGCTTCGCTTTGCTCGCAATGACAATGTAACAATACTTAGTGCGTTTGTATTAATCAACTCAAATAAGAGTTAAACCTTGTTAAAATTAGAAGAAAAAACCCTTAAGCAGATTACGATAGAGGACAATGCCATTGCAGTTGCGCTTTTTGGCGAGGCTGGAGAGAATCTCAAGCGTCTTGAAAAAAAGCTTGGTGTTAAGCTTGATACAAGGGGGAATATCTTATCCATCCGCGGCGATAGTCAAAAGATTCAGGTGACAGAAAAATTGGTTGCAGAACTCTGCGAGTTAATAAAAAAGGGGTATTCACTCCATCCTACTGATATAGATTATGCAATAAGGGCAATTGAGACGGAAAGCGATGTGCGCCTGACAGACATTTTTACGGATACTATCTATATCTCATTTAAGAAAAAGATTATCTCACCAAAAAGTCCGGCCCAGAAAAGATATATAGATACGATAAGAAAGTATGACATTGTCTTTGGCATCGGTCCGGCCGGGACAGGCAAGACATATCTTGCAATGGCTATGGCTGTTGCTGCCCTTTCTAAAAATGAGGTGGACAGGATAATACTCACGCGGCCTGCTGTAGAGGCAGGAGAAAAGCTTGGTTTTTTACCAGGCGATTTGGCTGCAAAGGTTGACCCATATCTAAGACCGCTCTATGATGCCCTCCATGACATGATTGACTATGAGCGGGCAGACAAGCTAATAGAAAGACGCACTATAGAGGTTGCGCCCCTTGCATTCATGCGAGGCAGGACATTGAATGACTCATTTGTAATCATGGATGAGGCGCAGAATACCACTACTGAGCAGATGAAGATGTTTCTTACAAGGATTGGATTAGGCTCAAGGGCAGTGGTAACAGGCGATATAACGCAGATTGACCTCCCCCTCGCAAAGCCCTCAGGCTTAGTAGAAGCCCAGAAGATATTGGAAGGCGTTGAAGGTATTGGATTTGCCTATTTTACTGAAAAGGATGTTGTGAGACATCCCTTGGTTCAGGAAATAATTAAGGCATATGAGGGAAGGGCTAAGAAGAGCAGCGATATTGAACGAGAGGGTGGATAATGAATGCAAAGCAGGAAAAATCTCCGCAACTGCCTGTTGAGGCGTCGGTTGCAGCCATACGGTCTCCTCTTTTCCAGAAATGGGCGATTGCAATTGCAGTCAGCGGTTTTGTAGCCCTTTTATTCTCTACACAGTTTGCCTCTTTTGGGGTCTCTTATATGGTTGGTGATGTTGCTGCAATAAATATCGTGGCTGACCGTAATATTGCGCTGGAAAAGGGTGATATTAAAAAAGGCGAGATTATAATAAGGGCTGGAGACAGGGTTACAGAGGAGACGCTCAAAAAGATAGATGCAGTAAAAGAGAGTTCCCGCAGTGAGCGGTTTTTGTCTTCTATTATTGGTATTTTCCTTTTTAGTATTATTCTTTTCTATGCAGCATATACCTTCTCAGCAATGAATATAAGAAAATTTGCTTCAGCGCCCAAAGACATACTTCTGATGGGTGTTATACTTGTAACTGTTCTTATTATTGTCAGATTATCTTTATTTGTCGCAAAGTCTATCGAGACAGCCCTACCTTTAATACCTTTTTACACATACCTGTATCTCTTACCGGTGGCTGCTGGACCAATGCTGGTCAGACTTTTTCTTAATTCAGAGACTGCCATTGTCTTTGCGGCAGTGATAAGTATTATTGCTGGGGTATTCTTAGAAGGTAATCTTGGTCTTGCTGCATATTTCTTCATTGGTGGAATCGTGGCGGCAAAAGGCGTTCGCCATGCAACTCAAAGGGCTACGATAACAAAGGCTGGCCTTATACTTGGCGGGATAAATGCTCTTGCAATTATAAGTATCATCATACTGAGTGGAAACTGGTCGATAAAAGGTGGCGTTATCACTCTCATATTCGGGTTCATTGGCGGACAGATAACAGCGGTGGTTGTTACCGGTGTTGCGCCTATATTTGAGCTTATATTTGGCTATACTACAAATATAAAATATCTTGAGCTGGCAAGGATGGATCATCCGCTGCTCAAGGAGCTCGCCCTCCAAGCGCCTGGCACCTATCACCATTCAATTATTATCGGAAGCATGGTGGAGGTGGCGGCTGAATCAATAAACGCTAATCCTCTCCTATCAAAGGTCAGCGCCTATTACCATGATATTGGCAAGGCAAAGAAACCATTATACTTTATAGAGAATATGCGGGGTGAAAATAAACACGATAGCCTTACCCCTGAGGTGAGCGCACAGGTGTTAATAGACCATGTAGATGAAGGCGTTGAACTCGCAAATCAACACAGGTTGGGAGAAGAGATTACCGAGATTATCCAACAGCATCACGGGACATCATTGATAAGTTATTTCTATCATAAGGCAAAGAGCGTGGAAGGCATAAAGATTCATGAGGCAAATGAGGCAAACTTCAGATATCCTGGACCAAAACCCAGAAGCAAAGAGGCTGGACTTGTCATGCTTGCAGATTCAGTGGAGGCAGCATCAAAGACCATTCCTGAGCCGACGACAGCAAAGATTCGGGCAATTGTTAAAAAGATAATAAACAGGATATTTGCAGATGGTCAGCTTGATGAGTGCGAATTAACGCTGAAAGACCTTGATGCTGTGTCTGAGAGTTTTGTAAGATCTCTGAGCGGCATGTTCCATCAGAGGATTGAATATCCTGAATCTATTGAGGAGGCGCATAGCAAGGAGGGGATTTTTGAAGGTCTTTATACAAAATCGCCAGAAGGTAAAGGTGAATCTGAGGCTGATAAAGGGGCTGACAAAGAAGATACTAAAAAATATTGGATATCATAATGTGGAATTGAGCATACTTTTGACTGATAATGCTGAAATAAAATACCTGAATAAGCAGTATCTAAAGAAAGATAAGCCCACCGATGTTCTTTCGTTTCCCATGTATGAAATGCTGTTGCCAGTGTCCGTTGTCGGTGAATGTCCTCCCCCTGTCCCCTTTTCTGGGGACAGATTTGAAATCTGTCCCCACAGGGGGATAAAGGGGTCTGTCCCCCTCCAGAGGGGGATAAAGGGGGAGGATGCTTACTGTTCAGGGATTCTTTTAGGCGATGTAGTCATATCCGTGGAAACTGCAAAATTACAAGCCAAGAAAAATGGCGTATCAATGAATAAAGAGATAACAAGGCTCTTGATTCATGGTATCCTGCATCTTATCGGGTATGACCATGAAAAGGGACATAAGGATGCCTTAAAGATGAGAAAAGAGGAGGAAAGACTTTTAAAGATTGCAACCCCCGATTGATTCTATCAGGGGGTAAATTGCAAAATGTACAATGAAGAATGCAAATGTGAGAGTGTGCATTGGAAGAAGATAAGGAACTTGTCAAACCCAAAAATGTGTTCGAGAGCCTAAATTGCGCAATTGAGGGCATTATCTATGCAGTAAGGCACCAGCGCCATATAAGATATTTTTTTGCTATAGCCGCAGTTGCGCTGCTCTTAAGCCTCGTATTAAATCTCCCTGAAATAGAGTTTGTGCTTTTTTCCATTTCTATTGTAATATTATTATTTGCTGAGCTTGTAAACACAGCCATTGAGACTACTATAGATATTGTATGTGGTAAAAGGTATCATGCCCTTGCAAAGGTGGCAAAGGATGTCTCAGCAGGCGCTGTTCTAATGTCATCAATCGGTGTATTTATTATGAGCTATATCATCTTTTCTAAATATCTTGTTGAGCCGTTCTCACTCGGCCTTCAGACCGCCAAGACATTTGCAGCACATGTTTCAATAGTAGCACTGCTCATAGTGCTTATCAGTGTTGTTGCAGCAAAGGCATATTTTGGCAAAGGCACGCCGCTGCATGGCGGTATGCCGAGCGGCCATGCTGCGGTTGCCTTTTCCCTCTGGGCGTCAGTTGTTTTATTATCCCTTGACCCTGTTATCACGCTTCTTACCTTTATTATGGCAATCATGGTAAGCCAGAGTCGTTTGATAGCAGGCATCCACACGAAATTTGAAATATTTCTGGGCGCCCTTCTTGGAACAGGTTTTACCTTCCTGATTTTCTATATATTTTCAGCGATATCAAAATAAGATGAATAGAGATATTTTATTGTCCATAATCTCAGCGGCAATGCTCGTCATTGCATTTCCGCCTATTGATTTAAGCATTTTTGCTTGGATAGGAATGGTGCCTCTCTTTTTTGTGTTAGAGGGAAAGAGAAAGGGTAAAGCATTTCTATTGAGTTTTTTCTGGGGCTTTGTCTTTTTTCTGGGGACGATTTATTGGGTGGTAAACTCAATGGTTAATTACGGCGGAATCCCCTTTTTTACCAGCTGTCTTATCCTTCTCTTGCTTGCCATATTTCTAAGCCTTTTTCATGCTGCATTTGGATTTCTAAGTGCAACAGTATTATCAAATAGCAGTTCTTTGTTAAAACTCTTATTCATTCCCTCAAACTGGGTAAGTCTTGAATATATTAGAGGCAATGCAATTGAAGGAGGTTTTCCATGGGTTCTTCTGGGCTATTCCCAGTCTTCATCTCTTTCACTGATTCAGGTTGCGGACATTACAGGCGTATATGGCATATCGTTTTTGGCGGTGATGTTTAATGTGTTTATATTTATTTCAATAAAAGGTCGGATATTAAAAAGCAGAAATCAGAAATTGGAGGTGAGGAGTAATGCCCTTTCACCTTTTTTCAAAGAAGGTTTTGTAATCCTTATTGTTCTTATAATAGTTTTGGGTTATGGCTTATTCAGGATTAATCAGATAGATAAAATATCTTATGATTGGAAAACTCTAAAGATTGGCATTGCCCAGGGTAATATTGACCAGGGCAGAAAATGGGATGCTTCCTTTAGAAAAGAGACAGTAGATATTTACAGGAATTTAAGTCTTACATTAGCAAAGAATAAAGTAGATTTACTTGTCTGGCCAGAGACAGCAGTTCCATTTTATCTTCAATCTGATAAGGATCTCGGCCCTCAGATATTTGATGTGCCGAGGGAGACGAATACTCATTTATTTACCGGGAGTCCGGCATACGGGCTTGGTGTCGGTAATGAGGTAAAATATTATAACAGCGCTTTTCTCATAACACCACAGAATGAAATCACAGGAAGATATGATAAGGTCCGTCTTGTCCCATTTGGCGAATATGTTCCATTCAAAAAATATCTCCCTTTTATTCACAAGCTGGTGGTTGGTGTAGGCGACTTCACCTCTGGAAATTGGCTTAAGCCCCTTGAATTTAATGGCAATAGCTTTGGCGTATTGATATGCTTTGAATCAATCTTTCCTGAGCTTTCGCGCGGGTTCGTAAAAGAAGGCGCTGGGTTTTTAATAAATATAACCAATGATGCCTGGTTTGGCAGGACATCAGCTCCCTATCAGCATTTTTCACAATCAGTATTTCGCGCTGTAGAAAACAAGGTGTTTTTGGTCAGGGCAGCAAATACAGGCATAAGTGGAGTCATTGATCCAGTCGGCAGGGTTAAGCTCAAGAGCGGTATTTTTACAAAAGAGGCTTTAACAGCGGATATTAAGATAAGGGATGCTCAATCGTTTACCCCGTTAGAGGGATTTTCCGGCAGAAAGCTTCCCGGCCATTCAAAAGGGGATAATTTAAGAAAAAGCCCTCTAATGGGGTTTACATTTTATTCAAGGTATGGTGATATATTTGCAATAGGATGTTTGATTGCGGTTGTAATTTTTCTGTTAATTGGTATTAGAAAAAACGTATATTAAGAAAGGAAAACGACATGTTTGATGAAATTTTTGAAAGGCTGAAGGGACTTCAAAACAGAGTGGCAGAACTCAGAGGTTATCTTTGACATAGAATCAAAGCTGAAAAAATTGGCAGAGCTCGAAAAGGCAGCTTCAGACCCAGCCCTCTGGGAGAAGGCTGATGAGGCTCAGAAACTTCTCAAATCTCAGGCAGCGCTGAAGGCAGAGATTGCATTAGTCGGTGATATAGAAAAGGCTTTAGAAGATGCATCTGTACTTCTGGAGCTTGCTGCATCAGAAAATAGTCCTGAGACTGCAAAAGAAGCAGAAGAAAAACTTTCAGAAGTAGAAAAGGGGCTGCACCACCTGGATGTCCAGAGGATGCTCGGTGGAGAGCATGATAAGCTCAGCGCCATAGTATCTATCCATCCAGGCGCTGGCGGAACAGAGGCGCAGGACTGGGCAGAGATACTCTTGAGGATGTATACCAGATGGGCTGAGAAAAAGGGCTACAAAGTGGAAGTTGCTGATTATCAGCAAGGTGAAGAGGCTGGCATAAAAAGCGCCACCTTTACCGTGGAGGGTGAATATGCCTATGGTTATCTGAAGGCAGAGGTGGGGGTGCACCGCCTTGTGAGAATTTCACCCTTTGATGCGAATCAGCGGCGGCACACATCCTTTGCCTCTGTATTTGTCTATCCTGAGATTGAGGATGATATTGAGATAGATATAAAAGATGCTGAACTCAAGATTGATACATTCAGGGCAGGCGGAGCAGGCGGCCAGAATGTGAACAAGGTAGAAACAGCAGTAAGGATAACACATATCCCTACAGGCATCATTGTTCAGTGTCAGGCTGAGAGAAGTCAGCATAAGAATAGAGAGCTGGCAATGAAATTACTCAGGTCAAGACTTTATGATCAGAAGCTTAAAGAGCAGGAAGAGAAGATGGATAAATTTCATAAGGAAAAAAAAGAGATTACCTGGGGCAGCCAAATTCGCTCTTATGTAATGCAGCCATATCGGTTGATAAAAGACCATAGAACAGGATTTGAAACTGGAAATGTTGAACCTGTGCTTGATGGAAAACTGGATGAGTTTATAGAGGCGTATCTTTTACAGAGTGTCAAAGAGTCATCTGTCTAAGGCAGAGTCAAAGCTCAAAATAAAAGTTACAAGCTTTAGGTTTCAAGTCTCGCAACCAGTAAATTACATATTGCAACTATGTTTTGCATTAGGAGCTTCCTATGAAGGTTAAGTGTCCTATATGCAATAAGGAAAGCGAATGGGAAGGCAATCCATTCAGGCCTTTCTGTTCGGAGAAGTGCAGCCTTATTGACCTGGGGAAATGGGCAGATGAAAAATACTCGGTAGAAGGTGAAAAGGCAAAAGAGGACGAGGGAGAGGAGAAGGAATAGATGGGCGAATTAGAGGTAATGGAATCGCTAAAGAACAAGGAGGAAGAGCTTGAGGGTCTTCTGAGAGACGCCAGGGAAAAGGCAGCCAAGATTAAGGAAGATGCCTTGCGCAAGGTAGAAGATATAAGATTGGCTAAGTTAAAAGAAATTGGAAGGATGGTTGAAGATTATAAACAAGCGGAGATAGAAAAAATAACTAAAGAGGTTGAGATAATTAAGAAAGAGGCTGTAAAAAATAGTGAGGCGTTGAGGCTTTTGGCAGAAAAGAACTCTGATAAGATAGTTGCTATGGTTATAGATCGTTTGCTGTGAGGCGCAGATTAGCAGGCTGTTGAAAAAGCCATCAACATCCCGAATAGTCGGGATGTAATCAGAGATTGTTGAGTTTTTCAACAAGCTCTTAGACCATAAACCTTGCGTCTCACACCTTATGTCTTAGACATATTTCTATGATTAAAGTAATGAGCAAAATACAACTTATCGGTTCAAAGGGCCTGATGGACGAGGTAATAAAGGCGCTTCATGAACTTGGTATTGTTCATATTGAAAGCATACCAAGGAGAATCACCCTCGAAGATACATACCTTAAAAGAGAGCCTGTTGAAAGGGAAAAGGTTTTACTGAAAGAAAGGCTTGAGAAGATACTGGAGCGGATTAAGGGCATATGTATGCTCTTACCGGCAATCGAACGGGAAGATATTTTATCGCCAATTCTTTTGGCAGATATCAACTCGAATGCCTTTCTTCATGAAATAGACATATTGGAGAAAGAGGTTAGGGGGCTGCAGGCTGGAAGGGCAGAGTTTTCAGAAGAGATGGCATCCATTGAAAAATACGAAAAGATATTAAAGGGCATTGCGCCTCTTGTGGCAAAATTAAAGGGCATTAACCAGTTTGAGACCATGGGTATTACAATTGATAGGACAAAAGAGGGTGTTATACCTTTGCTTGAAACTGAGATAGACCGTATTACAGAAGGGAGATACCAGCTTTTTATAAAGGATATTGATGAAGATATGATTGGGGTCGTCATTACCTATCCCAAAAATTATGATGCGCAGGTTAAAGCCCTTATATCAAGTGAGGCAATATCAGAGATAAAACTTCCGGAAAAATATGTTGATATGACACTATTTGATGCGCTCAAGGGCATGGTGAGAAGAAGGGAAGAGATTCCAGCTTTGATAGACGATATTGACAATAAATTAAAGCAGTTATCTGAGAAATGGTATAAAACACTTGAAGATTTGATGGGGCTTCTGCGTGATACGATTGATGAACTAACAGCCCTTGCATATTGCGCTCATACGAGATTTACCTTTGTGATAGTTGGATGGATTCCAAAAGATACCTTTAATATCCTCTCAAGCGCCATCGTAAATAAATTTGGGGACAGGGTTATGGTTCGCGAGATGGAGATACGCGAAGATGAGATAGATTTAATTCCTGTGTGTATAAAAAACCCAAAACTTTTAAGACCGTTTGAGGTTTTCCTGAAAGTGCTTCCACCGCCCAAATATGGTTCTGTAGATCCCACGCCGTATCTTGCATTATTTTTCCCAACCTTTTTTGGGCTCATCCTTGGCGATATTGGATATGGCGCTATCCTCTTTGGTTTAAGCCTCTATCTCAAAGAACGGTTCAAGGCAAATGAATATATATTCAACCTCGCCTCAGTTTTTATGATTTCAAGTCTATTTGCAATGATATTCGGAATACTCTTTGGTGAATTCTTTGGGGATTTAGGAGAGAGGTTTGGAATCCTTCATCCGATAATCTTTGACAGATTAAAGGCTATGCGGGTCTTTCTCATATTGGCTATTGGCATTGGTCTTGGCCATGTGACCCTTGGGATTATGCTCGCGATAGTAAATTATATTCACAGGGGTAAGGGCAAAGAGGCTCTCGCTAAGGCATCAATGTTGATACTATTATTTTCTATTATAATAATACTTGCTATTTTAGCAGACTATCTTCCGAAAGAAATGATTACGCCGAGTGTTTTAATTATGATAGCAACCTTTATCATCCTTATAATAGTTGAGGGCATTATTGGCCCATTAGAGGCTATAAAATCAATTGGCAATATCCTTTCCTATGCCCGTATAATGGCTATTGGAACCGCATCCGTTGTGCTGGCTATTGTGGCTAATAAACTGGGTGGCTTAGCAGGCAATGCAATACTTGGAATACTTGTAGCTGGTATGATTCATATTATAAATATTTTTCTTGGTATACTCAGCCCAACTATACAGTCATTAAGACTCCACTATGTAGAATTCTTCAGTAAATTCTATCAGCCAGGCGGCAGAAGATATGAACCATTTAAAAAGACAGGCAAATAAATCAGAGAATTAGAGATTAATACAAACGCATTAAATAATGTGTCATTACGAGGAGCAGAGCGGTTGCGAGGCGAAGCCGAAGCAAACTTGGAGCATGCATTCCTGTTGCTTGCAGCAGATTCAGCAAACATGGAGATTCCTCTCCGCCTGAGGCGGATCGGAACAGGCTCCATAATCCCCTCAAACTATGAGATTGCTTCGCTTTGCTCGCAATGACAATGTAACAATACTTAATGCGTTTGTATTAGTGAAGTAGAGAATTAAGATTAGTGAATTAGGTTTTCTAATCTCTAATCCACCAATTCTCTAATCAACTGAATTCGGAGGTGTATATGGAAAAAGGACTTATTGCGTTAGCCGCTGCTCTTGCTATAGCAATTCCAGCGCTCGCAACTGCATGGGCCCAGAGTAGAATTGGTTCTGCAGGGGCCGGGGCTGTTGCAGAGAAACCTGAGCTAAGCGGTGTTGTGATTATCTTGATAGCTATCCCGGAAACGATGGTGATACTCGGGTTTGTGATAGCCTATCTTATCCTCTCTTAAAGAAAGGATTGATTACACAGATTACGAATGACTGATTACAGAGATGTCGTTGCGAGCCCTGAGGGCGTGGCAATCTGACCCGAAAGGTCATTGCGAGGAGCGCAGCGACGAAGCAATCTCGTCATGAAAAAGATCGGGTTTGCTTCGCTACGCTCGCAACTTCGGCTTCATTTCATTCGCAATGACATTCCTGTGTAATTGCATTTTTAAAATCTGTGTAATTCCAAAACATATGAGCGAGAAAGAATTATTAAAAGCCCTTGAAGAGGATGCAAAAAGGGAGTGCACTGCCATTCTTGAAAATGCCAGACAAGAGGCAGATGCTATTACAAAGGCGGCAATCGAAGACCAGGAAAGGCTCATGAAAGAGAAATTTGAGAATACAAAACTCCATATGCATTCTGAAAGAACAAGGATGATGGCGAATGCACGATTGTATGCAAATGAGGCCACACTTAAGGAGAGGAATCTTGTGCTATCAAGAGTTTTTGATATTGTGTATGACAAAATAGAGGGATTGCGCAGCGCCAAAGATTATCCGAAGATATTTGAGAAGTTGTTAAGAGAGGCATTAGACACCTGGCATATTTATATGAAAGGAGAAAAAGGTGTTATAAGGGTAGCAAAAGAAGATGCGCCGCTTTTAAAAGGCTTTAAGGATGCTAATTACGAAATTATTGATGAAGAAGGAAATATGTCTCCGGGTGTTATTATTATAAGTAAAGATAAGAGATATAGTATTCTAAACACACTTCACTCGAGATTAGGAAAGGCAAGACCAGAGATAGTATCAATGATTGATAAAATATTATTCAATGAAAAATGCAAATTGTAAAATGCAAAATGCAAAATTAAGGATATTTTCATTTTTCAATTTAAAGTTCGCAATCTGCATTCTTCATTGGAGCGAGGCGGCTTGGACTTAAGCTATCTTAATGCGAGAATAAGGGCATGGAAGGGTGAACTCTTTGATAAAGATGAATACGATACCCTTATCAGATTAGCAGATATTGAAAGCCTGATAACGCACCTTAAAGACACAGTTTACGCAAGGGACATAGAAATAGCGGCATCAAGATATAAGAATGAAGCCGAAGTCCTGGATGGAGGCCTTAGAGGAAGCCTTGTAAATACGTTTAATAGATTGTGGTCTTATACGCCTGCTTCTGCAAGGACAATGCTTCAGGCAATATTGTCCATATGGGAGGTGTATAATCTAAAGGCCATATTAAGGGCAAGAGATAAAGGCATTCCACCTGATGAAAGCATATCTATCCTGATACCTGCAGGTGAAATGGATGAGACAGCCCTCAAGGAATTAAATCAGCAGAAGAGTATAAAAGACATCCTTAATCTCCTTTCTACATGGGGGAGTCCGTATGCAAGACCGATAAAGGCTGTTATTAAGCAATATATGCAAGAAAGGCGTCTGATATTAATTGAACTCTCCCTCGATATTTTTTTACATGAACACTGCCTTTCAACAGTGGTCGGGAATGACTTGAACAGAAGGATAATTAAGCACCTTATAAAAAAGAGGATAGATTGTATAAACGTATCTACGCTCTTAAAACTATCTGGGGAGATGTTGCACCCTGCCAGCGCCAATAGTTATTTTCTTGAAGGAGGGAATATAATAGGCAGAGACGATTTTTTAAGACTTGCTGCAAGTAAAGATAAAAAAGAGCTTATGCAAGGTCTTATAGATTCAATAAAAGACAGGCATTGGAAAAAGGCAATTGGTTCTATTGACTATGACGAGGCATTTTTTTTAGAAGAGAGGCTTGAAGAATTGACAAAAGAAGAGACATGCAGGCTTTCTATTATTGAACCATTAAGCATTGCTGTTGCAGTCTGTTTTATCTATGAGAAGATAAGGGAGATAAAAAATCTGAGACTCATAGTTAGGGCAAAAATATTTAATATACCTGCTGTTGAGGTGAAAAGATTTCTTATAGTTTAGCCAATTCTATGAATTGCCTAAACTCTATTGCAAATTGAAGATTTTAAAATGTAAATTTTAAATTTACATTTTTCATTTTGCAGTTTTCAATGGAGCGAAGCGGCTTGTCCAAAATCCTTATCATCACATACCCTGACATATCTTTGGGGTTTCGCCTTTCAGGTATAGAAATCAAAGAGGTCGAAGAGGGCGAAGATATTACGTCTATTTTACGCACTATCGTGACTAAAGGCGAATATGGCCTTCTGGCTGTTGAAGAGGGGCTTCTGTCAAAGGTGCCTGATGAGATTTTAAGAAGGGTTAGAAAGATTGGTATCCCTGTAATTGTCCCTATTAATACACCCAGGTCATGGCATGGCGAGGCTGAGGTAGAATCATATATAGCAAGGGTTATAAGAAGGGCGATTGGGTATCAGGTGAAAATAAAGAGGTAGAGAATTAGAGATTAGAGAATTAGAGATTAGAAAAACTAATTCGCTAATCCGCTATTTATAAGGGAGTCCATAATTGTATAGACATATTTTATTAAGGGTCTCATAATAGAATTTACATTGTAACAGGTCTGGTCTGAGGTTAAGGTTACGGAGCATTGCTTCCGCTCCAGGTGTCTGTGTGCTTGCAGTCCTTTAGCTTCGCTCACGTTGCGTGTAAAGTGGAGCGTTTGCCACTTACGTTTATCGTGCAGCTGCACACATCCACAATTCCGCTCCAGCAATACTCCGTAACCTTATCGAGGGTCTACAATGTCTATACTATTATGGACTGATTAGTAACTAACAGCTATGCAAACAATCAAAGGCACAATTTCCGGTGTTTCCGGTCCCACTGTTATTGCAAAGGGCATGAATGGCGCGAGGATGCACACAACTGCCCTCGTTGGCAAGGACGGCCTTCTTGGAGAGATTGTAAGAATTCAAGGAGAACAGGCAACACTCCAGGTCTATGAGGATACAACAGGCCTTTCAATAGGCGAAGAGGTTATAAGTCATGGAATGCCATTAACCATCAGACTTGGTCCAGGTCTTTTATCAAATGTATTCGATGGCATACAGAGGCCGCTTGAGACATTAAGGGTTAGCGCAGGGGATTTTATAAAAAAAGGAATAACCCTGAATGCGTTGGTGGATAAAAAATGGGAGTTTATCCCAAAGGTAAAAAAAGGGGATGCAATTGAATCAGGGGATGTTGTCGGCATTGTCAGAGAAAACGAAAGGATAGAGCATAAAATCCTAACCCCCCTTTCTCCCCCCTTTAATAAAGGGGGGACAGGGGGGGTTGTAGTTGTAAAGGAAGCCCGCAAAGGCGATATTGCAGGCGATGAACCTGTTATCATCCTCGAAGACAAAACCACTATATCGCTTTACCAAGAATGGCCAGTAAGACAACCAAGGCCATTTAAGGAAAGGCTTGTGTCAAATACGCCCTTTCTAACTGGTCAGCGGATATTTGATACTATATTTCCGGTGGCAGAAGGAGGGACAGCCATTGTGCCGGGTGGATTTGGCACAGGTAAAACAGTTGTTGAACAGACACTCGCGAGATATGCAAAGTCAGATATTATTGTATACGTTGGATGCGGAGAGCGCGGAAATGAGATGACAGAGGTTTTAACTGAATTTCCAAAACTGTTAGACCCATCTACAGGTCTGCCTTTAAGCCTCAGAACAGTCCTTATTGTAAATACATCAAATATGCCTGTTGCAGCAAGAGAGGCATCTATTTTTATAGGTGCGACTATTGCCGAATATTTTAGAGATATGGGATATAGGGTTGCGCTTATGACAGATTCCATTTCAAGATGGGCAGAGGCATTAAGGGAGATATCATCACGCATGGAAGAGATGCCAGGAGAAGAAGGCTATCCGCCTTATCTTGCAACCCGTCTTGGAAATTTCTATGAAAGGGCAGGCAAGGTAAAATGCCTCGGCAATGATATGAGAACAGGTTCAGTTACTATTATAAGCGCTGTATCTCCGCCCGGCGGAGACTTCTCTGAGCCAGTGACTCAGGCATCTTTAAGAGTTGCAGGCGCTCTGTGGGCCCTTGATACAGACCTTGCTTACAGGAGACACTTCCCGGCAGTTGATTGGAATAAGAGCTTCAGTCTCTATTATAATTCGCTTAAGGACTGGTATAGAAAAGAGGTTGTAGACGATGCGGTTTCATTGAGAGACAATATTATGTCTCTACTTGAAAGGGAAGGGGAGTTGAGGGAGGTTGTTCAGGTCATAGGGCTTGAGGCTTTGCAGGATATTGACAGGCTTACCATTGAGACAGGAAGGATTATCAAAGAGGTATTTCTCAGGCAAAGTGTATTCAATGATGCGGATGCATTCTGCACTATGGAAAAACAATACTGGATGATGAGATGCATAATCCATTTTTATAACAAAACAAAAGAAGTCCTCAGACAAGGGGCGTATCTGGAAAAGATACTCAGCAGTCCAGTAATAACAAGACTTATGAGGATGCAGGATATACCGAGCAATGTTTTCAAGGAAAGGGCAGTGGAGATGATGAAGGAGATGGATAAAATATGACCCATTTAACCTTTGAATACCAATCCATAACCAACATCCAGGGCCCGCTGATATTTGTTGAGGGGCTAACAGCCGGCAGCCTCGGCGAGATGGTGGATGTTTACCTGCCCCCGAATGGTTCTATCGGGGGTCTATCTTCTGGTGAAAGGAGACTGGGGCAGATTCTTCAGATTATGGAAGGTCTTGCAGTGGTGCAGGTGCTCGAAGGCACATCAGGTATAGATACAGTGTCATCTAAGATAAGACTTAGAGGAGAATCTTCAAAAGTTGGCGTATCTATTGACGTTCTCGGAAGATTTTTTAATGGGCTTGGAAAGCCGATTGACGGACTTTCAGAGATAATTCCAGAAGTTAGACTTGATATAAATGGACTTCCCATCAACCCTACTGCAAGGGACAAGCCTTCTCATTTTATCCAGACAGGCATATCAACCATAGATGGACTTAATACGCTGGTACGGGGGCAGAAACTACCGATATTTTCAGGCGCAGGGCTCCCTGCCAATGAGATAGCAGCGCAGATTGTCAAACACGCAAAGGTTATTGGCGGAGGACCCGCCCAGCAAGGTGAGCAGTTTTCTATCGTCTTTGGCGCTATGGGAATAACATCGCGGGAGGCGTTTTTCTTTAAAAAGGCGTTTGAGGAGAGTGGTGCGCTGGAAAGGACAGTTGCGTTTATAAACCAGGCAGAAGATCCAACTATAGAGAGGCTGTTCACACCAAGAAGCGCACTGACTGTTGCAGAGTATCTTGCATTTGAAAAGGGGCACCATGTGCTGGTAATCCTAACTGATATGACAAACTATTGTGAGGCGCTGCGCGAGATAGGAAGCGCAAGAGAGGAGATACCAGGAAGAAGGGGGTATCCTGGTTATATGTATACTGACCTTGCCACAATCTATGAAAGGGCAGGGAGGATAAAAGGTAAAGGAGGCTCGCTCACACTTATCCCTATACTTACCATGCCTGACGATGATATAACACACCCTATTGCAGACTTGAGTGGTTACATAACAGAGGGGCAGATTGTTTTGAGCAGGCCGCTTTTTAGAAAAGGAGTATATCCGCCAGTAGATGTGCTTCCATCACTTTCAAGGCTTATGAATCTTGGCATAGGCATGGGAAAGACAAGAGAAGACCACAGAGGTGTTGCTGACCAATTATATGCATCCTATGCAAAGGGCAGGGATACAAGAAGACTTGCCGCAATCATAGGGGAAGAGGGGCTTAGCGAATTAGACAGGCGGTATTTAAAATTTGCAGAAGAATTTGAGCTGTTATTTATTGACCAGGGTGAGGCTGACAGGTTAATAGAGGAAACACTCAGTTTAGGCTGGAAACTTTTATCAACGCTCCCAAAGACAGAGCTTATACGGATAAAGGAAGAATTCGTAGAGAAATATTATGAAAAGCCGTGACCGTATTCCGTGTCCGTAAAGACAAAAGATTTTAAGGTGGTTTTTTTACGGTCACGGAAAACGGACACAGGCAACGGTTTTTTTTATGGAAAAATTCTCACCTGCAAGAATAAATCTTTTATTTCTTAACACACAGCTTTCTGTTTTAAAAAGCGGCGTGAAGCTTTTGAGGAGTAAGAGAGAGGCCTTAATGAAGGATTTTTTCAAGTGTGTTGGAGAGTGTCTTGAATTGAGATCAAAGTTAAACTCACAGATTAGAGACGCAACATATAAACTCCATCTTGCAAAGGCATTTCTTGGCGATACAATTTATTCAACAGCATATGCTTCAAAGAGGGATGTTTCTATAGATATAAAGGTAAAGAATATCTGGGGTATAAATATTCCAGAGATAGAAGAAAAGCCGTTTGTAAGAAATATGGATGCAAGGGAGATATCGCCTATCGGAGAAGGGGTGTTGGCCACAGATACTGCAAAGGATTTTGAAAAGGCGGTGGATTCTATTGTATCCATTGCATCAAAAGAGATAAAGCTTAAACGTGTTGGCGAAGAGATAAGGACTGATACGAGGCGGATAAATGCATTGGAAGAAATAGTCATGCCATCTATTCGCAATGGCATAAAGACAATAGAAAGGGTGTTGGAAGAAAGGGAAAGGGAAGATATTTATAGGTTGAAGAGATATAAGAGGAGGAAAAGTCATTGAAAAATGCAGATTGCAAAATGCAAACTGCAGAGTGAAGGACACCTTTTCCCATTTTTCAATTTAAAATTTGCACTTTTTATTTTGCAATGGAGCAAAGCGATCATGCTTCTCGTTATTGACATAGGCAATACAAATATTGTGGTCGGTGTTTATGATAAGAAGAAACTTGTCCATCACTGGCGTATAGGTACAAAAAAGGCTCGGACTGCTGATGAATATGGGATTATGATGATGGATTTGTTTAATTTTGTCGGCATAACCCCCCCTCCCCCCCTTTCTAAAAGGGGGGGAGGGGGGGTTGATGGCGTCATCATCTCCTGCGTTGTGCCGCCGCTTACTGATACTTTTATTGAGATGTCAGAAAGATATTTTGGCATTAAACCATTTATTGTCGGCCCCGGCATTAAAACAGGCATGCCTATTATGACAGATAACCCGAAAGAGGTCGGCGCCGACAGGATTGTGAATGCAGTTGCTGCTTATGAGATTTATAAAAATGCAGTTATCGTTGTTGATTTTGGCACTGCAACAACATTTGATTACATTTCTCAAAAAGGCGAATACATGGGTGGTGCCATCGCACCAGGCATAGGCATATCATCGGATGCTCTATTCCAGCGGGCCTCAAAACTGCCGAGGATAGAGCTATTAAAACCTCAAAAGATTGTAGGCAAGAACACAATTGACAGTATGCAGGCAGGGATATTTTATGGGTATATCGGTCTTGTAGACGGGATTGTGGAAAGGATGAAAAAAGAGCTTGGTTTGAAACTGAAGGTGATAGCTACCGGAGGATTTGCCCGGCTTATTGCAGAAGAGAGCAAAACTATTGAAGATGTTAATGAGTTCCTCACGCTTGAGGGGCTTAAGATTATTTATGAAAGGAATATGAGGGGTATCTAATGACAACAGGGGCTTCTGAAGAACAGTTTGGCAAAGGAATGGCTTATTTTAACAATAATGAGCTGGAAAGGGCTGTAAAGGCATTTGAAAGCGCATATAACGAAGATAAAGAAAATGCCAAGTATATGTCTTTCTATGGCATGTGTTCAGCACTCAGATGGGGGGAGATAGGTTTTGGCATAGACCTTTGCACAAAGGCAGTTAAAAAGGAATTTTATGTGCCTGAGCACTATATAAACCTCGCAAGGGTATACATGAGGGCTGGCAACAAAAAAGGGGCTATAATTGTTTTAAAAAAAGGTCTCAGGATTGATCCGGAAAATGATGTCATCCATGAAGAGCTGGTAAAACTTGGAGTAAGAAAAAGGCCTATCATACCATTCCTGAACAGGTCTAACCCCGTTAATAGATTTTTAGGCGCGTTCATTAGAAAGACCATACCAGATTTTATTGATATGATAAGACATCGCCAGATAAAGGATGAAGATTTGGATAAAGAATAGGGCTTATGCTCGAAAAAGGAGCGCTGTCTGATGAAGATACCATCCCATCTTGAAAAGTTTGTCTCTCTCCAGACCCCCAGGGAAACAAGGCTTATGGCTGCAAAGGCCATACTTCCTATGGGGCCAGAGGATTTGGTTACTATCCTATCCGTACTCATTGGTGACAACGATAATGAAATTAGAGAGACAGCGAGGAAAAGCCTTGAGGGATTTCCTTCCCATATATTGCTGACAGTTCTTGATGGTAATTTAGACCCTGTTGTAATAAAGGCCATTGTAGCTATACACAAAAATAACGAGGCCCTGCTTCTTATGGTGGCTCTCAATCGTAATACCGATGATGAAACCCTGGCGTCTTTAGCTGCAAGCGGTCCTGAAAATGTGGCTAATGTCATAGCTGAAAATCAGATACGGCTCATGAAAAATCCGTCCCTTCTGGAGAGCCTTAAAACCAATCCTTGTGTCGGCAAATCAGTTGTAGAGAGGATTGGGGTATTTCTCATATCTGTTGGAAAGCTGGCTCCAAAACCAGAAGCTGTTCCTGCAGGTGCAGAAATACAGCCCCTCATGATAAAAATCGCAGAAGAGGCAGCTCCAATTGACCAGGAATCATTAGCTGTAGATGCTGAATTGAGAAAAGAAAAGGAGACAGTAACAGATGCAGAGAAGGAAAATTTTTATAAGAGGGTGCACCATCTGAATGTTGCGGAGAGGATAAAGCTGGCCCTACTTGGCAACAAAGAGGCGAGGGATATCCTCCTGAAAGACTCCAACAAACTCGTTTCTTCGACCGTATTAAAGAATCCAAGGATAACAGAAGAAGAGATAGTTAAGATAGTATATTCAAGAAATATTGCAGACGACATACTGAGACAGGTTGCGAACAACAAAGAGTGGCTTAAGAAATATTCAATAAAGCTTGGTATGATTAATAACCCAAAGACGCCTTTGCCAATTGCCATGAGGCTTTTAAACCAGCTTAATGAAAAAGATGTTCAGCGTCTTGCAAAAAGTAAAAATGTCTCGAGCGCCCTATCAGCAGCAGCTAAAAAGATTGTTCTGCAGAAAGAGAAGAAATAGATTATTATGCGAAAAAAATAAATAAACCCTGATATAAAAGAGACAGAAACAGATTCCTCTATTTGTCTCATGTGTACTGAGTGCAATTACACCGTGAGAGCATCACCGTGAGAGCATCATTGATATATACATACTAATCAGTCCATAATAGTATAGACATTGTAGACCCTCGCTAAGGTTACGGAGTATTGCTGGAGCGGAATTGTGGATGTGTGCAACTGCACGATAACCGTAAGTGGCAAACGCTCCACTTTACACGCAACGTGAGCGAAGCTAAAGGACTGCAAGCACACAGACACCTGGAGCGGAAGCAATGCTCCGTAACCTTAACCTCAGACCAGACCTGTTACAATGTAAATTCTATTATGAGACCCTTAATAAAATATGTCTATACAATTATGGACTCCCTTATAACTCATGCGACCGACTCATGCAACTTCTTGACAAACATGTTTTTCTATAGTATATAACCGTTTCCGCAACTGACGGAACTAAGGTGGGTTACCACTGGGGAGCGGAAGTTATGTAATTAAGAGCCAACAAGCCGACCGTCTGGGCATAAAAATAGAATGAAAACACCATTCTTATTTTTATGTCCATGCGGTTTTTTTGTTTTTGACAATGGCTGAGCAGAGAGACATTCTTTGGAGAAAACTTTCAGTGCGACTCAGGGAGGAAATATGAAGGTCGGGATACCAAAAGAGATACTTAGCAATGAAAATAGGGTTGCGGCTGTTCCTGATGCAGTAAATAAAATGGTCAAGGGAGGGATGGAAGTTCTGGTGGAGACAGGGGCGGGATTGGCGTCGTATATAGATGATGCCGAATATGTCAGGGCAGGGGCAGCGGTTGTACCTGAGGCGGAGACGCTTTTTGCTGAGTCAGATGTGATTCTTAAGGTGCAGAAGCCGCTCATGAACAATAAGGTTAAGAAGCATGAAGTTGATATGATGAAGGAAGGGGCTGTATTGATTACCTTCATGCAGCCTTTGGCCAATCTTGATATTGTACTTAAGCTGGCGAATAGAAAGATTACCTCCTTTTCTATGGACGCAGTGCCGAGGATTTCAAGGGCGCAGATGATGGATGCATTGAGCTCTATGAGCACGATAGCAGGATACAAGGCGGTGCTCATGGCTGCCAACAGCCTTAGAAAGTTTCTCCCCATGCTTTCCACGGCTGCAGGTACAGTGCAGCCAGCAAAGGTTATAGTCATAGGCGCTGGCGTTGCTGGTCTGCAGGCCATTGCTACGGCAAAACGCCTTGGGGCTGTTGTAACTGCCTTTGACACAAGGCCTGCAGTGGGAGAGCAGGTAAAAAGCGTCGGTGGAGAGTTTATACCGCTCAATGTTACGCACGAACAGGCAGAGGATACCGGCGGCTATGCAAAGGAGCAGTCGGTTGAGTTTTATAAACAAGAACAGGAAATCATACGAAAGCAGACAAAGGATGCGGATATCGTAATTACTACAGCCCTTATTCCTGGTAAGCCGGCCCCAACGCTTATTACAGAGGAGATGGTGAAGGAGATGAAGAAGGGTTCAGCTATCGTTGACCTTGCGATCGAGCAGGGCGGCAACTGCATGCTCTCAGAGCAGGGCAAGGAGGTCGTCAAACATGGTGTAACCATAATCGGCACATCAAATCTGCCAAGCGCTATGTCTGTGCATGCAAGCCAGTTATATGCGAGGAATGTACTGAATTTTTTATATCTCCTGGCCCCTGACAAGAAAACGATTAACCTGAATCTCGATGACGAAATCATCAAAGGCTCCATGATTACGCATGGCGGCGCAATTACCAATGATAAGGTCAAGGAGGCAGTCGAAAAGGGAAATATATCGTATCCAACAGGCAGCGTTACCAGAAGTCACTGGTAGAAAGCAGTAGGCAGTTTTTGTTTTCTTCTTATTTTCTGCTTACCGCCTACTGTTTACTAATCTTTTCTAATCTGTATAATCATCTATAAAGGGAGGTCTTATGGAAGGTTCTACATTAATCACTGGTTTATATGTATTCATGCTGGCAGCGTTTGTGGGGTATATGGTTATCAGGCAGGTCCCACCGCTGCTCCACACGCCTCTTATGGCAGCTACCAACGCAATATCTGGCATTTCACTTGTTGGTTCTCTCGTGGCAGCAGGCGCGCACTATAATCAGGTAAGCACCATCCTTGGTTTTATTGCAGTAATATGCGCTACCGCCAATATTGTGGGTGGTTTTTATATAACTGACCGCATGCTCAAGATGTTCAAGAGAGGAAAGGAAGTTAAAAAATGACCAACCATTTGCTTGAATTTTCCTATCTCCTTGCCTCTATCCTCTTTATCTTTGGATTAAAATATCTGAGCGACCCTGAGAAGGCGCGCCGCGGCATGTTCTTTGCCGAAATAGGCATGCTCGTCGCAATTGTAGGAACGCTCTTCCACTATGAGGTTATCAGCTATGAATGGATTATAGCCGGACTTGTGATTGGAACTATCATAGGTATTCCCCTTGGTATGGTGAAGATGACAGCTATGCCTCAGCGGATAGCGCTGTCTCATGCATTTGGCGCCCTGGCGTCTGCGCTGGTGGGTGTTTCTGAGTATTATCGGCACATTGATGACATTAACGCAGCAAAGATGATAGCCATTGGATTTGAGGTTATGCTTGGCTCACTGACCTTTACCGGAAGCCTGATTGCCTCAGGCAAGCTGCATGAGGCAATAAAGGGCTCATGGGGCTATAGAGGCCAGCACATTGTCACTATATCCATGCTCAGCGCAATTATAGGCATGGTCATCTATCTCGTATTTTCGCCAAGCACTATCATACTCTTCTATATCATGATAGCCTTATCCATGGCCTTTGGCATTCAGATGGTCATGCCTATAGGCGCTGCGGATATGCCGGTTGTTATATCCATCCTTAACGCATATGCGGGCCTTGCCGGTTCTGCCACAGGTTTTGTGATATCCAATAATGTCCTCATCATTGCCGGCGCGCTTGATGGCGCCTCAGGTCTCTTATTGTCAATCATCATGTGCAAGGCAATGAACCGCTCTGCTGCCAATGTCTTCTTTGGCGGTTTCGGCAAGACTGTTTCTGCTGCTTCAGCTCTAAAGCGGGTTGCAGTTCATACAGCGCCGGCACATGCTGCTGCAAACACAGCCTCAATAGAAGATGCTAAGCCTGCTGTCAGGAAGATTACTCCTGATGAGGTTGCGCTCACTATCAGGGACGCCAAATCAGTCATCATAGTCCCTGGCTACGGCATGGCAGCAGCGCAGGCGCAGCATGCTGTTGGCGAGCTTACGAGTATGCTCAAGTCAAAAAACATATCTGTCAAATTTGCCATCCATCCTGTTGCAGGGAGGATGCCCGGGCATATGAATGTGCTCTTGGCTGAGGCAGGCATACCGTATACTGACCTGATAGAGATGGAAGAGATAAATCCTGAGTTTCCGCACGCTGATGTGGCGCTTGTAGTGGGCGCAAATGACATCACCAATCCTGCTGCCCGACATGATACGAAGAGTCCCATCTACGGCATGCCGATACTTGATGTAGACAAGGCAAAGACGATTATTGTGAGCAAAAGGAGCATGAATCCTGGATTTGCAGGCATTGATAACGAGCTATATATCCATAAAAATGCCCGCATGCTTTTTGGAGATGCTAAGGACTCTATATTAAAGGTCATTCACGGTATAAATAATCCGGAACTGAAAGCTGTGCCGCAGCCTGCTGCGGAAACAGAGGCAGGCGCACAGCCTGGTGTGAAGAAGGTTACTATTGAAGATGCAGCTCAGATATTCAAGAATTCCAAATCAGTTATCATAGTCCCTGGCTACGGCATGGCAGCAGCGCAGGCGCAGCATGCTGTTGGCGAGCTTACGAGTATGCTCAAGTCAAAAAACATATCTGTCAAATTTGCCATCCATCCTGTCGCAGGGAGGATGCCCGGGCATATGAATGTGCTCTTGGCTGAGGCAGGCATACCGTATACTGACCTGATAGAGATGGAAGAGATAAATCCTGAGTTTCCGCACGCTGATGTGGCGCTTGTAGTGGGCGCAAATGACATCACCAATCCTGCTGCCCGACATGATACGAAGAGTCCCATCTACGGCATGCCGATACTTGATGTAGACAAGGCAAAGACGATTATTGTGAGCAAAAGGAGCATGAATCCTGGATTTGCAGGCATTGATAACGAGCTATATATCCATAAAAATACCCGCATGCTTTTTGGAGATGCTAAAAGCTCTATATCAGGTCTGGTGCAGAATATGAAATCTGCCTAAAAAAAGAGACTATCGTCCAAGGGAATCATCTTGGTTGCAAAGAAAAAGAAACCGGACATTACTGTGCCTGTTATGATAGAGATACCCAAAGGGTGCAGGAATAAGTATGAGTATGATAAAGAGAAAAAGGTCATAAAATTTGACCGTATGCTCTTTTCTGCAGTCCATTATCCAAGCGACTATGGCTTTATCCCTGAAACCCTTGCAGAGGACGGCGACCCCCTTGACGCCCTTGTCCTTGTATGGGAGCCGACCTTTCCCGGTTGCCTCATCGAGACAAAGCCGATCGGGCTTTTTAAGATGATTGATGAAAAGGGGCCTGATGCAAAGATACTCTGCGTGCCGATCTTTGACCCGCTCTGGAATCATATAGAGCGCCTGAAGGATGTCCCGCCCCACCTTCTTAAAGAGATAGAGCATTTCTTTTCTGTTTATAAGGACCTGGAAGAAAAGAAGACCGACATCGAGGGATGGGAAGACCGACGTGCTGCATTAAGAGTCATAAAAGAGGCATATAAGAGATACCGCAATCAGAATCTCAAGAAAGCTGAAGAGCTAATACAAACGCAATGAGTGGAGTGCGACGAGTAGAAACTGTAGGGGAGGGGCTTGTCCCCTCCTGTTTCTTGCGGGCGGGCACAAGGCCCGCTCCTACATGCCCGCAAGAGCAATGTAACACTATTTAATGCGTTTGTACTAATTCTTTATCAATCGCATCCACGGTGAGAATTGACAATTTTTTAGCCAATATGTTAGAGTGCGATGATGCCTTTGGGAGTGCATACCTCTATTGAGGGAGGCATATCGAGTGTACTGGTTACAGCAAAAAGACTCGGGTGCGAAACCGTACAATTCTTTGGCCACAGCCCCCGGAACTGGCATATGGCTACTCTTCCTCAAGAAGAGGTAAACAGATTTAAGATATATAAGAGGACAAGCGGAATAAATCCCATTATTTTGCACACTTCTTATCTCATAAATCTATCATCGCCTGATGGAGGCGTGTATAAAAAATCCATAAGGCTTTTTCTCCATGAGATTGATATAGCCTTAAGTCTAAGTGTTGATTTTGTTGTTACACACCTGGGCAGTACACTGGGTAGAGATACAAGCTTTGGGATAAACCGCGTCATAAAGGCATTATCATATGTTTTTGATAAGAGGCCTCACCTGAAGACCGGCATTCTGCTGGAAAATACTGCCGGCGGGGGATGGACGCTCGGCCACAGGCTTAACGATATCAAGGCAATTATCCATGCGCTGAAAGGCCAGGCAGTTGGTCTCTGTTTTGATACCTGCCATGGGTTTGCAGCAGGCTATCCTCTTCATTCTCCAGAGGATGTAGATAAGCTGGTAAAGTTGATAGATAATGAGGTTGGTTTACAGAACCTCAGGCTTATTCATCTGAACGATTCTAAAGGCGGTTTTCGTTCAAGGCTTGACCGGCATCAGCACATCGGGAAGGGCAGTATCGGCCTCAAGGGTTTTAAGGCGCTCGTGAATCACCCGCAGCTAAAAGATATTCCCATGATACTGGAGACCCCGAAAAAGTCAATTAGAGATGATCTTAGGAATCTAAAGATAGTAAGAGGAATGATCTTATAGGGCAAAGTGCAAAATGGAGAATGCAAAATTATTTGAGTCTATATCTTGACTTTTACAGTCCCCCTCACCCCACCCTCTCCCCCTAAAGAGGCTGTGTCATAATGTCATTGCGAGGGAGCGCAGCGACCGAAGCCTTGTCCCGATCCGCCTGAGGCGGAGAGGGAACTCTCGAGATTGCCACGGGCTTTGCCCTCGCAACGACCTTTCGGGTCGGATTGCCACGCTCCCTTCGGTCGCTCGCAATGACAAAAAGAGGATTATGACACAGCCTCAAAGTGGGAGAGGATAAAGGTGAGGGGGTCGGATTTTAGTTTTACAGTCATCAATAATCATAAGAGGTGAGAAATATTATGAAGGTCATAATAGTTGGTGCCGGAGTAGTTGGTTATACCATTGCAAAGAGGCTTTCTTCTGAAGAACAGGATGTGGTGTTGATTGAGAAGAATGAGAAGCGGATTAAGGAAATTGAGGGAAGCCTTGATGTAAAGATTACACATGGAAGCGGAAGCAGCCCAAAGGTGTTGATGGAAGCAGGTATCGAGCATTCAGATATGATAATTGCTGTAACTGACAGCGATGAGGTAAACATGATAGCGTGCCTTGTTGCAGGAAGTCAGTCCCGGGTGCCTAAAAAGATAGCAAGAATCAGAGAGCCTGATTATTTGGAATACACTCAGATATTTGAAAAGGATTATCTTGACCTTGATTTTAACATAAATCCGGAAAAGGCTGCTGCTGAGAGGATATTGAGAATTATAGAGATTCCCGGCGCAGTAGATGTAGCAGAATTTGCTGACGGCAAAGTCAAACTGGTTGGCATGAAGCTTACGAATACATGCAGCGTTGTGGGGCAGAAGCTGAAAGACCTCAAGGAGCTCCATCCTGACCATCAGGTTATCATCGTAGCAATCTACAGGGGCAGTGAGACGATAATACCAAAGGGCTCTACGGTTCTTGAGGCAGAAGACCTGGTATTTTGCGTTACTGTCCCAGCGGAGATACCGCATCTCACAAAAATACTCGGCAGGAAAGAAAGAGGCGGCAGTAAGGTCATGCTCGTTGGCGGCGGAGATATCGGTTTTTACCTTGCCCAGTGGCTTGAGGAAAAAGGTTTTTATGTCAAGGTCATCGAAAGAAACGAGAACAGGGCATCATTTATTGCTGACAAATTAGAAAAGACAATAGTTATTAAAGGCGACGGAACAGACCAGAATCTCTTGACCGAAGAAAATGTGCAGGATATAGACACCTTTATCTCAGTTACCAATGATGAAGAGGCCAACATATTGTCAGCGCTTTTAGGTAAAAGGATTGGCGCTGGCAGATGCATCGCTCTTATTGATAAACCGGAGTATCTGTCAATGCTGTCAACCATAGGTATTGATGTTGGAGTATCTCCCAGACTCGCCTCTGTCAGCGGCATATTGCAGTTTGTCAGGAGGGGAAAGATACTGGCAGTAACACAACTTATGGAGGAACGGGTTGAGGCGATCGAAACTATTGCCCTGGAAACAGCCGATATTGTTGGCCAGCCGCTCAAAGAGCTCAAATTTCCTCAAGGGGCCATCATAGGCGCAATTGTTACGGAAAAGGGCGATGTTGTCATACCTGAAGGAAAGACCTTGATCCATGTTGGCGATAAACTTATTATCTTTGCCCTTCCAAAGGCAGTGTCCAAGATAGAGAAGATGCTCATGGTGAAGCCGGAGTACTTTTAGATGCGCATTCGGGTTATCTTATACCTCCTTGGAATCCTCAATCTCTTCCTTGGTCTTTTTATGTTGATTCCCACCCTTATATCGCTTCTCTATGGAGAAGCAGCCACCATGGCTATATTCGCCTCATCTCTTATTACAACAGGCATTGGAGGTGTGTTGTTTTTAACCTGCAGGGGGCAAAAGGTAGACGTCTCTCTCAGGGAAGGTTTTGCCATAACAGCTATGACATGGATCAGCGCCGGCTTATTCGGTGCGCTCCCCTATTTTCTATCAGGTGCGCTTCCTCATTTTGTAGATGCCTATTTTGAGGCGATATCAGGATTTACCACTACAGGTGCCTCTGTCTTCAAGTCTGTAGAAAACCTGCCGCATGGCATACTCTTCTGGAGGAGTTTAACGCATTGGATCGGCGGGATGGGTATAATCCTTCTCTCTATAGCCATCCTGCCGTTTCTTGGCATCGGAGGGATGCAGCTTTACAGGGCAGAGATAACTGGTGTGGGGGTTTCTTCTGAAAAACTGGCGCCGCGGCTTATGGAGGTAGTCATATTATTTGGCAAGGTTTATCTTGCAATTACCATTGCTGAGCTGATTGCCCTCATATGGGCTGGAATGGGACCTTTTGATGCGCTGATACATACATTTGGCACTGTTGCAACCGGCGGTTTCTCTAATAGGAATATCAGTGCTGAATATTATCATAATCCACTGATAGAAATTATCCTCACAGTTTTTATGTTCATCGCTGCCACAAATTTTGCCCTCCATGCAAATATTTTGAGGCATGGCCCCAAAATTTACTGGCACAACTCTGAATTCCGTTTTTACCTTGGACTGCAATTGGTTGCCATCATCTTGGTGGCTCTTGACCTCTATTTTTCAGTATTTGACAGCCTTATGTCCTCACTCAGATATGCATCATTCCATGTTGTCACTATTACTACCAGTACCGGCTTTTCATCTGCTGATTATATGCGGTGGCCTTCCTTTTCTCAATTGATTCTGCTTATGCTGATGTTCATCGGTGGGTCAACCGGTTCTACTACCGGCGGCATAAAATGCCTGCGCGCTGTAATATTATTTAAACAGGGGTATAAAGAGCTGAGACATTTAATACATCCCCATGCGGTTATAAATATAAAACTTGGCACCAGGGTTGTCCCGAATGAGGTTGTCACGGCAGCTATTGGTTTTACCTTCCTCTATATTGCGATCTTTTTTATCGCTTCAATAGCGATGGCCTTTTTGGGACTTGACATCGTTAGTTCCATCTCTTCTGTTGCTGCAACACTCGGCAATATCGGTCCCGGGCTCGGAATCGTTGGCCCCTATTCCAATTACAGCGAGATACCATTTATTGGAAAGTGGCTGCTCATCGGCTGCATGCTAATCGGAAGGCTCGAGATATATACGATTTTGATATTATTTACGCCGACATTTTGGAAAGGATGATTTAAAAATCCTAAATCCTAATTTCTAATTTCCAATGAAATGTTCAATGATTAAATTCCCAATGTTTTTTGACATTTGACATTTTATTGGAAATTAGTCCCCGATTGAATCTATCGGGGGTTAGAAATTAGAAATTTATATTATAGCGGAGTTTCTATGTACGATTTAATCATCATCGGCGGCGGTCCTGCTGGCCTTACTGCAGGCATCTATGCCCAGAGGGCAGGGCTTAAAACACTTCTTCTGGAAAAAGAGGTTCTCGGCGGCCAGATCGCTGTAAGCGATATCATAGAAAACTATCCTGGTTTTCCATCAATAAGCGGTCCCGGGCTTATGGAAAAGTTTGAGGAACACGCAAGAGGCTTGGGGCTTAAGATTCGGATGACAGAGGTTATTGATATTCAGGATAGCGGTCAAGAGAAGATTGTCAAGACCTCAGATGGGGACTTAATTGCAAAGGCAGTCATTGTTGCAACAGGCGCAAAACCAAAGAGGCTGGGTATTCCAGGAGAAAAGGAGTTTACCGGCAAAGGGGTTTCCTACTGCGCAACCTGTGACGGCCCATTTTTTAAAAATCAGAGGGTGTTGGTTGTTGGAGGCGGCGATACTGCTGTTAAGGAGGCTATTTATCTATCAAAGATCGCCAGCAAGACCTATATTGCCCACAGGAGAGACCAGCTCAGGGCGGAAAAGATAATTCAGGACAAGGCGCTTTCCACCCCTAATATTGAAATATTGTGGAGCCACATCTTAAAGGAAATCAAAGGCACAACCGGCGTTGAGAAGGTAGTTTTACAGAATCTCAAAGGCAATAGTATAAAAGAGCTTGATGTGGAAGGCATTTTTATTTTTGTGGGTATAAATCCAACAACAGACTTTGTTGATGTTGCAAAGGATGAACAGGGATTTATTAAAACTGACCAGGATATGAAAACCTCTGTGCAAGGCATATTTGCGGCAGGCGATTGCAGGACAACATCGCTCAAGCAGGTGTCAACAGCAGTGGGAGACGGCGCAGTAGCCGCATTTATGGCAGAGAAGTATATAGAGGAATTGGATTAACAGGCTGTTGCCCAAATCATAAATGTCATTCCCGAATGCTTCTATCGGGAATCCAGTTCTTATAAATTCAATGAGTTATGGATACCCGACAGAGACATTCGGGCATGACAAACTTATAAAAAGAGGTTTGGGCAACAGACCGTTAAGATTTGATGTTAAAAGTAGCTTATCATTATTTTGATAACTGGATAGAGCCTATAGAAAACAAAACCTATTTCATTTTGATGATTTTTATGTTAAAGTATCGCCAAATGTTTATAGGAGAAAATTCTGAATAAAATGAAAAAAATACTATTCATAACCCCGCCATTTCACGCGGGCGTGGTAGAGGTAGCAGGCAGATGGGTGCCCCTGAATATGGTGTATGTGGCTGGCAGCGCAAAAGAGGCTAACTATGAGGTTAAGATTTATGACGCCATGACCAAGGGTGTGGGGCATAAAGAGATCGAAGAT
>Ga0209211_10002029_pt1 | contig 36032 bp, 28 predicted proteins | sample RifGroA2_FD_183992 | JGI IMG/M metagenome (GOLD analysis project Ga0209211, IMG submission 183992) | Groundwater microbial communities from Rifle, Colorado, USA - Groundwater A2 (SPAdes) (version 2) | ecosystem: Environmental > Aquatic > Deep subsurface > Groundwater | place: Rifle, Colorado... | reverse complement strand
CGATCTCTGTATCTTACCGCGTTCATCTTCGGCCTCATTACTGCAAACCATCATACCGGTCTGATCTTGGGAGCAGCACTTGTCCCTGCCTTGTATTCCTTCATAAGGTCGATAAGCTGGAGGACCATTCCAGCTATTTTGCTCTTGTTCCTGTGCGGGTTTTTGATCAATGCCTACCTTTTGGTGAGAGGAGGCGACATGGTCTTTTTTAATTCATCTCACATTAGAAGTTTTACAGAGTTCTGGCGGGTGCTCCTCAGGCTTGATTATAGCAGCAGTACCATAGCAGCTGCGGGCGCTGCTGTCAGGGACATGACAGCCTATTGGTATGCGATCAGAAATTTTGTTTTGTTATTATCAAAAAACTTCAGCTTGTTTTCATTCCCGTTATTGTTTGCAGGGATGCTGTACCTGTATAAAAAGGAGAGAAGATTTTTTGCAATGACCCTTATTGCCCTATGTTTTTATGGACCATTACTTGCAAAACTCACTTTTGCGGGACAAGCACATACAGGGGAAGAATATTATATTATTGCCAATCAATATTTTTTGCCTGCATTTGCGATTTATTCCTTTTTCGCAGGGCTTGGATTTTATCAGGTGTTCCTGTGGCTTAAGAGGACGGACATGAAAATACTCAAAGGGATTTTGCCTGTGGTTTTCTCAGTCTTCCCGCTTTTTTCTTTGGTCCCGAGGGCCACGGACAGTAATTACCGCACAAACTATGTCCCTTATCAGTATACAAAGGACATGCATTCAATTCTCCCCCTGAATAGTGTCTTTTTGGCATATGGCGACAATGCAGCATATCAGGGATGGTATCTGAAGCTTATAGGCAGATACCGTGAAGACAACTGTATGGTGAGTGTAATCCAGCCCAAAGGCAAGGCCTGGACATGGACGTATGAGGGATGCAATAAAGCGTCATATGGCAAGATCTACCCGTCTGTTTTCAGCCCTGCAATAAATACAAAGGCGCCTGTTATGGTCTCGATGAGGCTTTATGGAACAGCGATGATTGGAGAAGACTTTATCTTCAAGCGTTATATGCGGAGCAGGGTATTCTCCTTAGTTCATATTTATCTACCGACCGAGACACTTGTGGGTAATATTCATGAAATGTCTCAATATGTCGACAGGTTTATGGAGGAGAGGACATTGCTCGCAGACAAGCTGATAAACCCATCTGTATGTCTCTCACATTATACAGATGACAATTTTACCGGAGAGCTTTGTAATGGCTATTTGCCTCATTTAATGGAGATGGCCAGACTGTATTCTGATAAAAAATATGGGGTTACAGGTAAGTCAGTGGAGGTATATCTTCATGCAAAAGTATTACGTTCTAATGACCTTTATTATAAGATACCCCTTACGGAAAAAAATAGTCCGTACTTGGGCTTATTAAACCTTATTAATAACCACAACAAATGGGAAATCTTTTACATACGATGAAAACAATGAAATATGTGGTCACTATTATTGCTTGCATGACTGGCATCATAATCCTGCGTCTTTCAGTAGACCAGTGGCAGGGTTACAGTAAGGCCATGGAAAGTCTGAAGTCAGGGGACCGTAAGGCTGCCATAATGTACATGGATCGGACACTTAACGCCCATATCCCCTTCAGTCCAATCGAAGCTAAGGCAAGGGGGCATATTCTTAGACTTGCCTCTGACTTTGAAAGAGAAAAGGAATATGAGCTTGCGCTTCTTTGCTATGAGACTGTTAGGACATCGCGGTATTTGGCCCGTCACATTTGGGTCCCTGGTAAGAGCGATATCCCATTTTTGAATGATAAAATTGCAACAATAAAGGCCAGGCTACTTGTGGAGGACGGAATAGTCAAAGATTTGAAAGAAGGGTATGATCAGCAGATGGGGATAATGAACAAAGACTATTCACCATCTGTTCTCTGGTCTGTCATTTCAATTACTGCATTTGCGGCGTATATCGGATTTATTATACTCTGGATATTTAAAAGAAGAAAAATTTATATAGCAGCCTGTAGTCTTTGTTTTGTAGTCTGGATTATGGCATTATATATATCATAATGTCATGAATATAATTATCCTTCCCCTCTACGGTATCGGCGACGTCCTTATGACGACGCCTGCGCTGAAGATCCTCAAGGAACAGATGAGAGACTCTCGGGTTACTTGTCTTTGCATATTCCAAAATACCTATGATGTTTTAAAAAATAACCCGGATATAGATTCACTTGTTCTTTTTACATCTAATGTGACTAAGGATCTTCGGACTTTGAGGTCCTTGTATTCGCTGAGGGGAAGGTTTGACTGTTCAATAAACTTTTATCCCTCAAACAGAACTCAATATAATATGCTGGCTTACCTTATTGGTGCAAAAAAAAGAATAGGGCACAGGTATTTGCACAGGGACATGCTGGAGTTAAATTTCCTGAAAAACCACACGGTCATAGAAAGTATGAAGCTGCATAATGTCGAAGAAAATGTAAGACTTCTTGAATTCCTTGGCCTCAAATCTGATAATATCCCACCCATGAAAATTTACCTGACACTGGAAGAAGTCAATAAAGGCAAGGAATATATCAGAAGCAGCAGCAGGAGAAAAATAGGAGTTCATGCAGGGACAAGTGTTTTTAAGGCACATGCCGGCAAGAGATGGCCTTTGGATAATTTTGCTGAATTGATTGATCACCTTGATGACTGTGATTTCTACCTTTTTGGCGGTCCGGATGACAAGAATGTGAATGAGACCATTGTAAGAAATCTGAGGGGCTCAGGAACGGTTTTTAAAATTGAAGGGCTGCCGATAAGAATTGCTGCATCTGTGATTAAGAATATGGATTTGTTTATATCGAATGATTCAGGCCTTATGCACCTCGCTGCAGCGGTTGGAGTCCCCGTTGTTGCGATATTTGGCCCCACTAATCCGGGTTCTTTAAGGCCCTGGGGAATAAGACATAAAGTGATAAGAACGGATTTGCCTTGTCCTCCCTGTTTTTATTATTCGCCTAACCCTCTTGAATGTAAATCAGAAGACAAGTTCAGGTGCCTAAAAGACTTGCCTCCTGATACAGTATATGCTGCTGTTTGTGAACTGTTGAACCAGCAGGGAGAAACTTCGGGATGAGAAATTCAGAACTCCAAAGACAATGTTATGAAGGCGATATGAATCCCGATGAGATCCTAAAACTCAGGAGATTCAGGGAAAGCGGTGCAATAAGGGTGTTGAAATTAAATAGGTTTATCGAAGATGCTTCAGGGAATACGGTCTTGAATGCCGGCTGCGGTAGTGGTGATTATATTGCAGAAGCTTTTTTGAAGAACAACCAGGTCACGGGCATTGATATTTCGCTTAATGATTTAAAACAAGCGATGAAATGCTATCATGACCCCGTTCAGGGTGATATGGACAATGGTCTGCCTTTAAAGAGTGGAGCCTTTGATATGGTCATAACTTCAGAAGTTATTGAACATGTTGTTGACACTGATTTGTTCCTGTATGAGATCAACAGGGTGTTGAAAAAGGGGGGTGTGCTTGTTTTGACAACTCCAAATGTAAATACCCCTTTGTCCCTGCTTATGATGCTGTTTTTCGACATGCCGCCGTACCGTTCCGCCCGATACAGATCCCCGCATGTAAGGGATTTTACAAAAAAGACTCTGAAAATGGCCCTGGAGAACAACGGTTTCAAGATTGAGGAATGTCAGGGCACTGCCTTGTTTCTACCGTATTTTGGTTATTTTATGTCATCATTATGCAACTTTTTACCGCGCCTTGGAACGGAATTGATACTAAAGGCGATTAAAATTGAAGAATCAAGCTGTAAAAAATCCGAATTCAGTATGCTGCTGACATGAAGATACTTATAGTAATCCCGACTTATAACGAAGCCAATAACATAAAAAGGGTGTTGGATATGACTTTAAAAGTCACTGATGGAGATGTGCTTGTAGTGGATGATAATTCAGTTGATGGAACTATGTCTGCTGTCAGGAGTTGTTTTGAAACAGGGAGAGTAAAAATGCTCGAAAGGCCTGGAAAGCTTGGTCTTGGCTCAGCATATATCTGTGGTTTTAAATGGGGATTGGAGAGGGGGTATGACCTTTTTTTTGAGATGGATGCCGACCTCTCTCATGACCCTAAAACGATCACCGCCTTTATTGACAAGATAAAGGAAGGTTATGACATGGTAGTTGGTTCCAGGTATCTTAACAATACCATCAGTGTGGTTGGCTGGGATTTTAAGAGATTACTGCTTTCAAAATTCGGCAATTTCTACGTCCAAAAACTGACTCCGTTAAAGACCTTTACTGATATGACGTCTGGTTACAGGTGTTATAATAGAAAGGCATTGGAAGCAATAAGTCTTGATAATATGAAATCCAATGGTTATGCCTTTCAGATAGAAATGGTATACAGGGTATTCAGGGCTGGACTGAGGATAGCAGAAATCCCTATAGTATTTTATGAGAGGACCGGCGGGATCTCAAAGATGAGTAGAAGTATTGTCAGAGAAGCGGTATTATTGCCATTCAAATTAATCATTGAAGGATGGAAGAACAAATAGCATATGAAAGGTATAATACTGGCAGGTGGAAGCGCAACAAGACTTTATCCGATAACAAGGGTCGTGTGCAAGCAACTTTTGCCTGTTTATGACAAGCCTTTGGTTTTTTATCCTTTGTCAGCTCTTATGCTTGCCGGTATAAAGGATATTCTGATAATATCTACCCCTCGGGATTTGCCTTGCTTCAGGACCATATTCGGGGATGGGTCATTTTTGGGGCTGAATTTTTCCTACAAAGAACAGGCCCACTCTAATGGACTTGCTGAAGCGTTTATCATTGGTGAGGAGTTTATTGGTAATGACGAGGTCTGTTTGATACTTGGAGATAATATTTTTTATGGTCACGGGTTAACCGACTTGCTTAAAAAGGCTGTTGATGATGTTGCTGCAAAAAAAGGTGCTATTGTGTTTGGTTATTATGTTAATGATCCTGAAAGATATGGTGTTATTGAATTTGATGAATATGGTAGCGCCGTATCCATAGAAGAAAAGCCTGAAAAAGCCAAGTCTAACTATGCGGTGACCGGGTTGTATTTTTATGACAAAGAGGTCACAGGTATAGCCAAAGGGATTAAACCTTCAAGGAGGGGCGAGCTTGAGATAACAGATGTGAACAAGGAATATCTCAAGAATAACAGTCTCAGGGTAGAGCTTTTGGGCAGGGGGTATGCATGGCTTGACACAGGGACCCCTGAAAGCCTGCTGGATGCCGGGGAGTATATATCTACAGTTGAAAAAAGGCAGGGTTTAAAAATAGCCTGTATAGAGGAAATTGCGTATAGATTGGGGTATATAAACAGGGAACAGCTAAAAAGACTTGCAGCATCTTATAATAATAACGGATATGGCCGTTATCTTTTGAATTTAACAAAATAACAGTATATGGAATAATGTATGCCGTTTAAGTTTAAGAGGTTGTCTCTTCCCGAGATGGTGCTTATAGAGCCGATGATTTTAAAAGATAAAAGGGGTTTCTTCATGGAAACTTACAGGTATTCTGATTTTGCCGCATTCGGGATTAAGGAATACTTTGTTCAGGACAATCACTCACGATCTGAAAAAGGTGTTTTAAGAGGGCTTCACTTTCAGAAAAAGCCCAAGGCCCAAGGCAAATTGATGAGATGCATAAGGGGGAGGATATTTGACGCGGCTGTTGATATAAGGCAAGGGTCTCCTTCCTTTGGGCAGTGGATAAGTAATGAGCTGTCAGATGAAAACAATTATATGCTCTATATCCCGCCTTTTTTTGCGCATGGTTTTGTTGTATTGAGTGATTATGCAGAGATAATATACAAATGCACAGAGGAGTATTCTCCTGAAGATGAGCAGGGGATAATCTGGAATGATCCTTTTATTAAGATTGATTGGCCGGTCAATAATCCGATGCTTTCTGAAAAGGACAGAATATATCCAATGCTAAAAGATGCTGATAATAATTTTGAATACTGACAGAGGGTTATGAAGTTTCTTATCACAGGTGCAAACGGGCAGCTCGCAAGATCGTTTTTGAGGAAGTTTAAGGAAAATAAATCCGATGTATCAGCCTTTGGCAGAGAAACGCTGGATATATCTGATTCCCACGCTGTTGTTAGCGTTATTTCTCAGTATACGCCTGATATCGTAATCAACTGCGCTGCTTATAATTATGTTGACGATGCTGAAAAAAACTTTGAAGCTGCATTTAAGGTGAATGCTGAAGGCGTTAGAAATCTTGCAACAGCATGCAAAAAATCTAACGCTTTATTAGTGCACTACAGTACGGATTATATCTTTGACGGGGCCAAGGAAGACTTTTATACTGAGGATGATGAGCCGAATCCCGTTAACAGATACGGCAAAAGCAAGCTGGAAGGCGAACAGTTTTTGATGGAAGCCACTGATAACTTCCTTTTGTTCAGGGTCAGCTGGATGTTCGGAGAAGGAAAACAGAACTTTCTCTATAAATTATCTGAATGGGCAATGAAAAACAGAGTATTAAGGATAGTGTGCGACCAGGTTTCAGTGCCTACTTATTCAGAGGATGTTGTAAGTTTTTCGATCTGTGCAATAAAAGAAAAATTGAGAGGAATTTATAACCTGACAAATAGCGGCTATGCCTCAAGGTATGAAGTATCACATTATTTCACTGAAAAAAGTGGCTTAAATAATATTGTACTGCCAGTTAGCTCGGACTATTTCCCCTTACCTGCTAAGAGGCCAAGTTTTTCCGCAATGAGCAATTCAAAGCTTTCTAAAGGCTTAGGTGTGACTATCCCTGACTGGAAAGATGCTATTGATAGATTTGTTAAAGACCAGGGGCAGGTTAAATGAAAAAACTCTTGGTTACGGGTGGAGCGGGCTTTATTGGAAGTGAGTTTGTCAGGCTGGGAGTGGAAAGGGGATACCGGTTAGTTGTCATGGACAAACTGTCTTATGCTGGTGATATGGAACGGCTGAAGAAAGTTGAAAAAGAAATAACCTTTTCCAGAACAGATATTACAGATAAAGTTGCGGTTGATTTTATTTTTAAAACTGAAAGACCGGACGCTGTTGTTCACCTAGCGGCAGAGAGCCATGTGGACAGGAGTATTTTGGATGCAGTGCCATTTATAGATGCCAATGTGAAGGGGACCCAGGTTCTTCTGGACGTCTCAAGACAGCATGGGATAGAAAAGTTTATTAATGTATCGACTGACGAGGTGTATGGCGAGTTGCTCGGCAACGGTTGTTTCAGTGAAACTACTCCTTTGAATCCCAGTTCCCCCTATTCCGTCAGTAAAGCTTCTGCCGACATGCTTGGAAGGGCATATCACAGAACTTATGGACTGCCTGTAATAACGGTAAGGCCTTCAAATAACTATGGACCATGGCAGTATCCTGAGAAACTCATTCCGGTTATTATCTGGAAGGCGCTTAATAATGAAAAGGTTCCGGTTTACGGGACAGGTCAAAATATCAGGGAGTGGTTATACGTCTCTGACTGTGCAGAGGGGTTATTACAAGTATTAGAAAAAGGTGAACCGGGAGATTTTTTCAACTTGGGAAGTGGTGAGGAAAAGAGAAATATTGCTGTGGTTAAGGCAATTTTAAATATAGTGGGGAAATCCGAGGCTTTAATAGAATTTACAACGGACAGATTGGGCCATGATTTCAGGTATTCTCTAAATTCAGACAAGATTAAAAAACAGTTGGGATGGGCAAGAAGAGTGCCTTTTAATGAGGGAATAGAGAATACAATAAAGTGGTATGTGGATAATATGGATTGGATAAATAGAAGGCTTGCTTCTTTAAAAAAGTATTGGGGGGCGGTTTCTTGAAATGTGTAAAGTAGATTTGCTAATACAATTTGGAATATCTCTGATATAGTGAAAAAGTTTAGATAAAAATGGTATGCAGGGCATGCAGGAAAAAATGAGGATAACAGATATGCCGATAGGGTCCTAAGAGAGAATAGGGGGGAGTTTAATGATGAACAATAAAATAATCAGAGAAGCTATTTTGCTTCCTTTTAAGCTACACATGGAAAATCTGCTGCATAATAAAAGTGATGTCCGACATAATTAATTCTTCTTTAAAGGATACGGTTAAAAGTACGACACTGGTTTTTTTAGGCATGGTCGCAAGCATACTTTTGTGGTTTGTTTCAAAAATACTGATAGTCAGAAATATCACCAAGGAAGACCTCGGACTATATTCATTGGTGGTGGCTGTAGCAGGCATAGTATCAATTTTTTCGACCCTTGGCCTTCAGGAGGGCCTTTCGCGTTATATTTCGGTTTATAACGGGCAGGGAAAAAAGGCTGAGTCCGAGTCTGTGGCGCTGGCCGGGATAAAGATAGGCATTATGTCAGGTGTCTGCTTCAGCGCCTTGTTATTCCTTGGTTCAGGGGTCATGGCAAGGTATGTTTTCTATAAGCCCGAGCTTAAAGTACCTCTTATGGTCATTTCTTTTTTTGTTCTGTTCTCAACAGCAGCGAATATAATGATAGGCATATTGAGAGGACATAATATGGTCACTCCCAAGGTCTATTTTAATGATGTGGGACAGCCCTTTTTTTTCCTTGTCCTGATCTCCCTGTTTTTTTTATTGGGGCTGCCCTTTATAAGCATTGTCTATGCCTATACTGCGGCGATGCTGCTTGTTCTGATATTTATAACCATTAATTACTATTTAAAGGCGGAATTGCCCCTTTCCCTGAAAGGCGGCAGGCATGCGAAGGAGTTAATCAGGTTCTCCGCCCCTTTGTTCGTTGCGAGTATGTTGGGCATAACGCTTACATGGTGTGACACCATCATGCTTGGAAGATATACTGTAGCCAGCGAGGTCGGAATTTATAATGTAAGCGCCTCACTCGCAAAATTGCTTATGTTTCCATTAGCAGCCCTCGAATTTGTGTATATGCCGATTGCCGGAGAGATGTACGCAAAAAGGCAGATGCCGGAGCTCAACAAGACTTATCAGATACTGACAAAATGGAATTTTACCGTGACCCTTCCAATATTTTTCATACTTTTCTTTTTTCCTGAGACGACCCTTTCTTTTCTCTTCAGCGAGCGGTTTGTAGAGTCTTCGGTATCTTTGCAGATACTTTCGGTCTGCTTTTTGTTTCATGCCTTTCTGGGCGCGAATGGCGTGCTTATGATAATAATGGGCAGATCCAGAGACCTGATGAATATTTCTGTCTTTGGCGCATTGCTCAATATTTTATTGAATTATGTCCTGATAAAACTTTGCGGATACGGCGCCGTAGGGGCATCTGTCGCTACACTGATATCTTACTTTGCGCTTAATATTGTTATTTCCCTGGTCCTGTACAAATTAAGCGGGATCCATCCTATGACTGCTGTTTATATAAAGCCCGTCATCGGCTCGGCAATTGCGGCCCTGATTATATATGGACTTGCCAAAAGCCTGCCGCTTTATTTCTGGATGCTACCGGTTTATTTGTTGCTGTTTATTGCAGGATATGGATATGCGCTTGTTGTTACTAAGAGCATTGAAAAAGAGGACGTTTTTATATTTGACGCAATTGCAGGCAGGACCGGATTCAGAATGGATAGGGTCAGAAGTTTTCTGCACAGGGCCGCAAAAATATGATACTGCAGACGAAACTTTGAGTATTAGGGATGTTATAATAGCAAATGAGCAGGTTTTTGATTACGGTAATAACCGGCAGGGTGGGCCCTCATCTGGCCACCCAAAATTATCCGCAGAAAAAAGTCCTTGTAACCCGCATGTTTACTCATATAAGTTATTAATGTGAAGACATTGCTATTCTTAGAAAGTATCCTGAATTACCGGATATTTTTGAGAAAATATTCTCATATTACAGAGGAAGTTGTGATTATCTGTGAGAATGCCGAAATTCAAGGATTGCTGAACAAGCAGGGAATCATCTTTAAGACGAAACATGATTATCTTTCGAATGATGAACTGAGCAAAATTACTGATATCAGCATCAAATATATGGACACCTGGTTTTATCATGGCAATGCTACGTTATACAAAAATATACATCTTGGCTCATTATATGCCATGGATTATGTTTTTTTTGAAAAAATAATTTTATATATCGAAAAAATCAGCAAGGCGATTGAAAAAGAGGGGCCCTCGGTGATTGTTGTCCCTGCATGTTATGAATTATTAACAGAAGACATAATCCGAACATCTCAATTCAAACATATTAGATGCCAAGTATATAAGCTGGGTCCTTTAGAAAAACTGATCGATAGTTTCATCAATAATCCTTACTACCGATATTTTAAAAAATCAGCCAATGTTGGCCTGATGATAAACGAAATGCGGGATTATATCTTTCCGTTACCCAGGGAATTCAAAATGCGGGGAAAGAATATTCACAATATAAAAGAAAACTCAATTCTTGTTACAGTGATTAATAGAAATGAAGTCCATACATCAGCAAATCCCGCCAGGGAATTGGAGAAAAGGGGGTATGAAGTTGTTTTTTTTGTTGTAGACCCAGATGGTGAAGTCCTGAATAAACTTAAAGCAGAAGGCTTTAACAAATTTATCCGGGCTGGAGATTTATTTAATGAGCGGTATGAAGATCTATACGGAGATATCTGCAGTCAATTTAAAAACCACTGGACCAAAATTTTAAATGATCCGGGATTCTGGAATTCTCTGGTATACAAAGGAATACCTGTTCTTAGACATGCAAATTGCGAGAAATTAAAGTGGATGGTCACCAAACTATCTCCTTTTTGGGCGGTAATCTATGAAATGATGATATCCGATTTATTTAGGAATATGTCAATTAAGTCAGTAATCGCTATGAATGATATGATTCTTCTTGGAAGAATAACTGCTTTTGCTGCAGCGGAATTATCTATTCCAAGTATAGACATTCAGCATGGAATGTATATAGATATTCCTATAAGGGCGATAGCTTCTAAATGGTGTGTTTGGGGTGAATCCGTAAAAAAACTATTCATTGAAAAAGGGCTCCCACTTGCGAAATTTGAAGTTACCGGGAACCCTGCATTTGACACATTAATTCCTGCTAAGTATGATGCTGATAATATTAAACAGACACTTCAAATTCCCAATGAATTTAAGTATATTATTACATGGACCCCTTCGGCTGAGTGGTTTTTCGGTACATCTGGTGAAGATTATAATGAAAAAATATTTTATGCCTTACTGGAGTTGGCCAGTGAGCAAAATAATACAATGTTCATATTTAAACCTCATCCGTCAGAAAGGGTGAGGAGATTTAAACGGATGCTGCACAGATCTCTTAAGAACATGATGATTGTTAGTTCAATGCATAATATGAATGAAGTATTATATATAAGCGATATCGTGATGAGTTGGAATTCGAGCATGATTGTGGAGGCTGTAATTCACGATAAGCCTATCATAGGGCTTAACTTTTTTGGTTTTGCAGAAAATGTGCCTTGTGTTTCCAGAGGAGTAGCGCTTGAGGCCCGTGATTCCACTGAACTGAAAAAAGCTATTGACTGTATCCATTTAAACAAAGATAATATATGCGGAGTTATGAAAGCAGCGCGTGAAAGATACATAAAAGATTACCTTTTCAGAGCAGACGGCAAAGCATCTAAAAGGATTGCGGATACCCTTGAGGAACTGATGCAAGGATGTAAATCTGTTCAGGTAGAAAGGTGCGTACCTTGAGTGTCCCCTGCCCTGTCTGTGCGGAGGTAAAAAACAGACTTGCTGAGAAATCTGATTGTGGTTATTCGCTCTATCATTGTGGTGTTTGTGATGTTGTATTTGCAGAGCCTATGAAGACCGACATGGCTTTCTATGAAAAAAGTGAGGATTATCTTTTCAGGGATAGGGTTATATTTGACCCAATGCAGTGGGATTTCCGCTGGGATATGCGTCAGTTTCTAAAATATCAGCCTTTAAAGGGAAAGCGATTGCTGGATGTAGGATGCGGGACCGGCTTTTTTGTAAAGAAGACATCTGATATTGGTTATGACGCATATGGTATTGAGACGAATAAACGCTCTGTCGAGTCCGGTAAAAGGCATTTCAATATAAGTACATTGTATGCAACTGACCTCACAGGGTTTAAAACAGATTTTCCTTCCATGAAATTTGATGTGGTCACTTTATTTCAGGTCCTTGAGCACCTCGAAGAACCAGTCCGGATTATGGAGGAAATAAAGAAAATTGTTAATAAGGATGCTGTTGTTATTATAGCGCTTCCCTTACGGGAAAGATGGCCTGATATTTCAGGAGAAGGCGGTGATTCACCGCCACACCACCTTACGAGGTGGTCTTTAAAGGCGATGGAATATTTCCTGGACAAGAACGGATTTACTATTGATAAGACAGTGATTGAGGATTTTCCGCTCAGGAATATGTCGTATTTTATTTATAATTATGTACTTAAATTATTGCCAGCCCTGACCATGAAGGGTCAGGGGATGGGTTTTCATGCAGATGATATTACTGAAGAAGAGGCTATTGTAATATTAAAAAGACGCAAAAAAAAGATATTATTTGCAACAGTTGTCAGCTTTCCTCTCTGGCTTGTCCTGAAGTTGCTTGGTGCAAGAGGGCCGAATTTGTATATAGAGGCTAGCCTTAAACCATGAAAGACGCGTGCCTTTTTACGATTGTCTCTAAAAACTACATCTCCAACGCAAGGGTTTTGATTAAATCATTTCTCAAATATCATCCGAAGATTAAAACTTTTGTCCTTATAGCAGACAAAGTTGACGGATACTTTGACCCTGGGAAAGAACGCTTTGAGGTAATAGAGGCTGATTCCATTGGAATAGATGATTTCGATTCTTTTAGTTTCAAATACAATATTGTTGAGTTTAATACAGCTGTTAAGCCTTATTTTTTTGATTATCTGTTTACACATCTTGGATTCAAAAAAATTATCTATCTTGATCCTGATATCGTTGTTTTTAGAGAACTCTCAGATGTGTTTGACGCTTTGGACAGATATTCCATTGTTCTTACCCCCCATATAATGAGTCCTTTGCCGGATGATGGATGTTCTCCAAGGGAAATCGATATACTAAAAGTCGGTTGCTTCAATCTTGGTTTTATCGGCCTCTCCCAAACAAAAAATACTGGTCAGTTCCTCTCATGGTGGAAAAACAGGCTATATGACAAGTGTCTTCAGGCCCCATTGTCCGGTTATGCGGTCGACCAGATATGGCCTGGGCTGGTGCCCTGTTTTTTTGATGATTACTATATTCTCAGAAGGCCGGGGTATAATGTCGCTTACTGGAATCTTCATGAGAGGACTCTTGCTAAAAATGGAGGAGAATATTTTATAAATGAAACCCCTCTCTATTTTTTTCATTTCAGCGGCTTTGATCCTGACAATCTCAATAAGATATCAAAATATCAAAACAGATTTGAACTAAAGGATTTTGCTTATCTCTCTGAACTTTTCGAAATGTATAAAGGTTTGCTTGTTCGAGAAGGCTATCATGAGTCAATTCATTGGCCGTATCATTACGGTTTTTTTAGTAATGGCTCCAGGGTTTCTGAGTTGGCGAGAGGCATATACTGGGGGCTTGATATGAGTTCTAAATCCATGAGTAACCCATATAATGGCTTCTACAAAAAACTATTTGGGGGCCTTTATCTCAAGTCCCTGTTTAGCGAGAGGTTTTTGAGAGCGATGATGGATAAGTTTTCCATTTATGTATGGAAGTCATTTCTGAACAGGAAAAACCCATCATAGTGAATATATTACTCGAAAAGTTATCGGCAATGATATGGGAAAATGCCGCCAGGGAGACATTGGATGTCTTTCAATCCGTAAGCTGATCTATGATAGATTACAAAAAAATGAACTCTGTCTGCTTTGTCTTTCTCCAGGGTATAGGCGATTTCATTATGTTTACGCCTGCGCTTAATAAAATTAAAATTATTAACCCTTCGATAAAAATATCAATTGTTCTCAGAAAGGAACTGGGGCTTAAGGCCCTTGCGGAAAATACAGGACTGTTTGAAAGCGTTCATGAGATACCTTTGGCAAAGCAGCCTGTGTTTTATATCCCATGGATATTTTGGCTAAATGACTATTGGATCATAAGAGAAGAATTAAAAAGGCTCTTTGAAACGTTTAAGCCCGAATACGTTAAAATAATCTATACCCAGTTACTGCCGACGATAGTCTACAAGGTCCTCTGCCCGGGCCGTATAAAAAAGCATAAAATTGACAGGTTTGCAGCGGAGGCAGGCGCTATGCTCACAGAGGCTGAAAAAAATAGTCCGATTATAGTAATACCCCGGGACATCAGTGATGCCTTTGGCGGCGAAGTGGATGGGCTGCCAGGTATGTCAGAGGCGGTTCTTATTGGGATCCACAGGAATACAGCCGACCGCACAAGGTTCATAGATATAGACGTGGTCCGGGAATTTATAGATAAACTTAATGCAGGCAAGGAAAAACATTATTTCATAATTTTTGCCGACAGAAACTCGTATGACCTCGAATGGAACAGGGATGGTAAACACCTGAGCGCTCCTAATCTTAAATACTCATTTGAGCTTTTAGGAGATAAAGACAGTCTTCATATGGCCGCTCTTATCAAAAGGTGCGATTTCATTATAAGCATTGATTCTTCTGTTTTTAATATAGCAGGGGCGTTGGGAAAAAACACCATCGGCATTTTTAATACTTATAAGGTCCATTCGAACCAGAGAAGACTGAACAGAAGCAATATGTTATGCATTGATAAATCTAAGGTCGCCGCCGCAGATTTAATGGAAAAATATTATCTACTAAAAGCCTTGCAAATGTGATATAAATTATAGTGAGTATTCATTTTAGGGGGGATAGCAATGCATTTCATAGGCTTTGATGCAGGCTCGGTGACTATTAAACTTGTTGTCCTTGATGAGCGCTCTAATAAACTTGAGGGCCACTACATAAGGCATTATGGTCATCCGCTGATGGCTGCACTGAATGTTCTGAAAGATACCAAAAGCCGTTTTCCGGATAGTTCCCTTTCCGTAACAGGTTCTGCAGGAAAATTTATCTCATCTGCCCTTGGAGTTTACCATACAAATGAGATCGTTTCGCAGGCTTATTCTATAAAAAAACTGCACCCTCACATTAAAACAATAATTGAGCTCGGAGGAGAGGACTCAAAACTGATCCATTTAGAGAGAGGCCGCATCAGGGATTTTTCGATGAACTCTGTATGTGCCGCAGGAACAGGCTCTTTCCTTGAGCAGCAGGCTGAACGTTTAAAACTTACCATCGCCGAATTCAGCAAAATGGCCGCGATATCTGAAAGGCCTTCAAAGATTGCCGGACGGTGCAGTGTCTTTGCAAAGTCGGATATGATTCACCTCCAGCAGATAGCCACTCCTGTTGAAAGTATTGTAGCAGGTCTCTGTTTTGCAGTTGCAAGGAATTTTAAGGGTGCTATTGTTAAAGGCAGAGGGCTGAAATTGCCTGTTGCGTTTCAGGGAGGTGTTGCTGCCAATGAAGGGATGGTAAGGGCCTTCAGGGAGGTTTTTGGACTTGACGACCTTTTTGTGCCTGAAGACTTTGCGCTAATGGGGGCACTTGGAGCGGCCTTAAAGGACATGGATGAGGGGCGCATAAATAACTTTGACCTGCAAAGCCTGGAATCGTTTGTTTCTTTTAAGTCTGACGAACATGGACATATGCCGCTTCTTAAAGACGGGGATGGGTTTTTAGAGAGACATCAGAAAGGCAATTATGAATTAGGAATTACGAATTATGAGTTAAAGAAACTGCCTTTAAAAGCTTATCTGGGTATTGATATAGGATCGATCAGCACTAATCTCGCAGTAATTGATGAGAACGGCAAGCTCCTTGCCAAGCGTTATCTCATGACTGCGGGCAGGCCTATTGAGGCTGTCAAACAGGGGCTTGGAGAGATCAATGCCGAGATCGGAAACAGGGTCGAGATCCTCGGGGTCGGCACAACCGGGTCAGGCAGGTACATGATAGCGGATTATGTTGGCGCTGATATTGTTAAAAATGAGATCACTGCCCAGGCAACCGCTGCGATCTTCATTGACCCTCAGGTGGATACCATTTTTGAGATCGGCGGACAAGACTCAAAATATATCTCTATTAATGACGGCATTATTGTTGATTTTGAGATGAATAAGGCATGTGCGGCAGGTACAGGTTCTTTTATAGAGGAGCAGGCCGAAAAACTCAATATATCCGTAAAGAGTGAATTTGCTGAATGCGCGTTTGCTTCGGAAAAACCATCAAAGCTTGGTGAGCGTTGTACCGTATTCATGGAGAACTCCCTTATGGCCAATCTTCAAAAGGGTGTTGGGAAAAACAATCTGCTGGCCGGGCTTGCATATTCAATTGTTCAGAACTATATAAACAGGGTAGTTGCCGGCAAGCCGGTAGGCAGGAATATATTCTTTCAGGGCGGCGTGGCCTTTAACAAGGCAGTGGTTGCCGCATTTGAAAAACATCTTGATCTGAAGGTTACAGTCCCTCCGAATCATGACGTTACAGGTGCGATAGGTATGGCACTTATTGCGATGCGATATATGAAAGAAAATGAATCGGAGAAAAGCCTATCTAACATCCCACCTGGTCAGCGTGTTACAAAATTCAAGGGGTTGGGTCTGTCGGAGAAGAGTTGTGAGATAAAGTCCTTCACATGCGGGGGGTGCCCTAATGTATGTGAGATCAACAGGGTGAAGATACACGGCGAGAATGAGTATCTCTTTTACGGCGGAAGGTGCGAAAAATATGACGTGAGAAAATCTCAAAAAACATCCCTGCCGGACCTGTTTGAATACAGGGAAAAGATGCTCTGGAAGGCACACTTTAAATACAGTGATTCGTTATCAGTTATGGGTGATGGGTCAAAGGAAAAGGACTCATTACGGATTGCTCATCACGCTTCACTGATTAAGATTGGTATCCCCTATATTTTTTATTTTCATGATTACTTGCCGTTTTGGACTACACTTTTGTGGGAGCTTGGTTTTGAGGTTGTTGTTTCGCCTAAAACAAATAAGCAGGTCATAACACTTGGACTTGAAAATGTCCTTTCCGAGGCATGTTTCCCTATAAAGGTCGCTCACGGCCATATTAAATATCTGCAAGACGCCGGTGTTGATGCCATTTTTATACCAAGTTTTATCAATGTCGGTCCTGGAGAAGAAGGTTGTTTGAAAGGGCTTGCATGTCCTCATACACAGACTATCCCCTATGTTTCCAGGGCCGCTATCAGGGGTATGAAAGCAATTGCACCCATTGTTGATTTGAGCGGTGGGACCAGGCACCTGAAAAGAGAACTGTTGAGTGTGTTGAGGGATTATTCTGTCAAGGCAAGGGACATTGACAGGGCCCTAAGACTTGCCGGATCAGCCCAGGATGAATTTGTGAAGACCATAAGTAAAAAAGGGAATGACGTCTTAAGCGCTGAAGCGAGCAGTGGTTCACCACGCTTAAGCACAGACCGGCCTGTTGTTATCATCGTCGGCAGGGCTTACAATGCCTTTGATCCTGGTGTGAATCTTGAAATACCCAGGAGATTGGCCAATATCGATGTCCTTTCTGTCCCAATGGATTTCCTGTTGTCTGATGATCAGAGTTGCGATGCAGGGATGTCTAACATGTACTGGAGGTCAGGACAGAAGATACTGAAAGCAGCAAGGACCATCAGGAACACGCAAGGCCTATATGCTATTTATATCGGTAATTTTTCGTGCGGTCCTGATTCGTTTGTCCTTAAATATTTTAACGAAGAGATGGATGGGAAGCCTTTTCTGCATATCGAGATTGATGAGCACAGCGCTGATGCAGGCGCAATAACAAGGTGCGAGGCGTTCCTGGACAGCATTGAACAGCAGAACTGTAATTCGTTATGCGTAACGAGTAATGAGGTAACGGACAAGTCTTTTTCAGTAAAAAATCACCTATTACCAATTACCCATCACTCATCACTCAAGAAAAGGACTGTTTTTATTCCCCGTATGGCTGACCATTCCTTTGCTCTTAGTGCGGCTTTTGAACATTGCGGGGTCCCTGCGGAAATATTGCCTGAATCCGACAGAGAGTCGGTTGATATTGCACGAAAATATGTGTCCGGCAAGGAATGTTATCCTTTCCTGGTTACGACTGGTGATATGCTCAGGAGGGTCTTTTCCCCCGGCTTCAGGCCTGAAGGGGCAATGTTCTTTATGCCTTCAGGCACGGGGCCATGCAGGTTCGGCCAGTATAATGTTGCGCAAAGACTTGTCCTCAAGAAGCTTGGAATGGAAGATATCCCGATATTTTCACCGAATCAGGATATGCAGTTTTACAGCGACCTGGGCATTGTAGGCAGGAAGTTTTCAATGAAGACATGGGAAGGTATTATTGCGTATGAATTGCTTACAAAGTGCCTGCATGAGACAAGACCTTACGAAAAGACGTCAGGGGAGGCAGAGGCAATTTATGAGATTTATCACAATAAGATATACCAGGGCCTCAGCAGCAGGAATGGAGGCGTAAGACCTGTTTTGAAAAAAATGAAACAGGATTTTGCATCGCTCCCGCGAAATAAGGACAAAAGGCCCCTGATAGGTGTAATAGGCGAAATTTTTGTAAGGTCACACAAATTTTCAAATGAAGGGTTAATCAAAAAGATAGAGGGACTGGGAGGGGAGGTTTGGCTTGCGCCGATAGAGGAATGGCTTTACTATATCAACGCGATGTCTTTCAGGAAGGCCTTGATAAAAAGAGACAGGTCTGCTATGATGAATATCTTCATTAAAAGGCTGATGCAAAAGAGGATCGAACACAGGTTCGGGAAGATTTTCAACGGATTTTTAAGGACTCTTAGAGAGCCTGATACGAAGAAAATATTGAAAAAAGCTGCGCCTTATGTCCACGACTCATTTGAGGGCGAGACAGTCTTGAGCATCGGCAAGGCGATAGACCTTATAGAAAATGGAGCAGCAGGTATCGTAAATGCCATGCCTTTTGGCTGTATGCCGGGCACTATTGTTACTGCGCTTATGAAGACCATAAATGATGATTACGGTGTACCATGTATCAGCATTCCTTATGACGGCACAGAATCGCCGGCAACAACACTTCAAATTGAAGCATTTATGGAAGCGACACATAACAGATAATAAGGTATAAGTGAGAAACAAGAAAGTTGAAAAGAAGGAGGTGATGGTGTGGGTAATGTTGTAAAATGGCGCAAAAAGAAAATGCGCAAGCATAAACACAGGAAACTCCTTAAGAAGACAAAGTCTCAAAGAAAGTAGTAGCCGGTAACCTCAGTTATCATTGACCTCTACAAACCAGGCTTGCAGTCCGTTATTAGAAGTCTGGCAGAGGTCTGGAGCTATTATGAAAGATATGATTATATTACAGGGCGAACAGGCTCTTGTTGAGCACGAGTTGAGTGCCCCTATATATAAGATTGAAGGCTTGGAAGGACCGCCAAAAGAACTGGAAGACCTGAAACTTGAGAAGAAAAGGTTAAAGGTTTTTCAGGGAAGGGTGTGTCCAGACCTTAAATGTGAACTTCCGAATATAATCAGGAAGTTAAAAAAACTGACGAGATTTTTTGATTTCAGTTTGTGTCAATTCCATTCTTTTGTTTCCGCCTGATATAATAACTAATGCTTGATATTATCAAATCCTTTTCAACTACAGGTATTGGCAGTCTGCCGCATAAACATCCTGAGGATGCCTGCGAGCTGATTCTCAGGTCATTTGATATCCCGTTCTGGCCGCAACTGCCAAAGCTTTCATTCAGGGAGTCAATGGTTGTCCAGTATTCAGAAGGAATGCCGCATATAAGGGTAAATGAAAAAGAAGAGGCGGTCTGGATAATCAGGGACGAAAGCGATGAACTTGAGAGATTTTATGAATCCTGCACAGAGAATGCAAGGATAGCTATTTCCGAGGATTACGCAGCCGGCTTTCATGCTTTTCTCAGGATGATCAAAGACAAACGGTTCCCTGTGCTGAAGGGACACATTACAGGCCCGATTACCTTCACTCTTGGACTTAAAGACAATTACGGAAGATATATCTTTTTTGACGAGGAACTGCGTGAAATATCCCTGATGCTTTTAAAGGCAAAGGTAAGATGGCAGATTGACCTCCTGGGCCAACATGCGGACAAGGTCATAATTTTCATAGATGAGCCCATTCTTTCCGCAATAGGCAGTTCGTCTTATATGGGTGTAGACAATGAAGAGGTGCTAAGGCTTCTTCGCGAAACTGTGGCTGCTATTGAAAACGCCGGCGGGATTTCAGGCATCCATTGCTGCGGCAGGGCTGACTGGCCGCTGGTGATCAGGAGCGGTGCAAAGGTCATCAATTTTGACGCTTATGAATATTTTGATACCCTCTGCATATATCATGAAGAGCTGAAAGTCTTTATGCAAAATGGAGGGTATCTTGCATGGGGCATTGTACCGACATCGGATGTAATCCAATCTGTAGACAGCAGCAAACTGGAATCTCTTATGAACACTAACCTGCAAAAAATATATAAATACCTGCCGGAAGAACTCGTCAAATCTCACTCGCTCATCACACCTTCCTGCGGTACAGGCTCCAGGAGCATAGAAGAAGCCATCAAAATATTTCAGTTGACCATGAGATTGAAAGAGGCGCTAACTTAAAATTATGGATTGCACAACGAAAGGCATTTTTATATCGTTTGAAGGAATAGAGGGAACAGGCAAGACCACTCAGGCCGGATTTTTGGCCGAACGTCTTGGTGCAGAAGGTCGAGATGCCTTTTTGACCTATGAGCCAGGCGGGACAGTTGTCGGTAAAAAGATCAGGGAGGTGTTACTGGAACCTGATCACAAGGAGATGTCGTATGTAGCAGAGCTGCTTTTGTACAACGCAGACAGGGCGCAGCATTTAACAGAGAAGATAGTCCCTGCGCTTGGTGAAGGAAAGGTTGTAATTACGGACAGGTTTTCAGATTCGACAGTCGCTTATCAGGGATATGGTCGCGGAATAGATTTATCACTTATATTGTCTATTGACAGTATTGCAACAGGAGGCATCAGGCCTGACCTGACAATCCTTTTTGACCTCGATGCAGAAACCGGGCTGAGAAGGAACAAGAAGATGAACAAGGTAGACAGGCTTGAACTTGAGGACATTGAGTTTCATAAAAGGGTAAGAGAAGGTTTTCTGAAAATCGCTGAAACTGAACCTGACAGGGTAAAGATAGTAGATGCTTCCAGGCCGATTGAACAGGTAAGGGACAGCATATGGGAAATTGTTTCGAAATATGTCTCTTAAAAATATAATAGGACAGGACAAGGCCCTGAGGATACTGTTTGGTACTCTCAGCAGGGACAGGGTTCCCTCGGCAATGCTGTTTTCCGGAGATATGGGAATCGGCAAGAGGCTTGCTGCAGTCAATTTCGCAAAGGCTGTAAACTGTCTTGCCCCGGTTGATTATGACTGCTGCGACGAATGTGTCCAGTGCAGAAAGATTGATTCAGGTCAGCACCCCGATGTCACCTCTATTGTTTCTGAAGGTGATGAGATAAAGATTGATACGATAAGGAAGGTTGAGGAGGCATTTTCTTTCAGGGCCCTGGAGGGCAGAAGAAAAGTTGTGATAATGGATGACGCGGATGCCATGAATATCAATGCGGCCAATGCTTTTTTAAAGACCCTTGAGGAACCGCCTTCTGACAGTCTTATACTTCTTGTGTCCTCAAATCCTGATAAGCTGCCGGCAACTATACGGTCAAGGTGTGTTAATGTCAGGTTTAAGCCTTTGCCAGAGATCGCATGTAGGGAGCTGGTTTCGAAAAATATCAAAACCGGCGGAACGGACGTTGTTTGCAGGCTTGCCATGGGGAGGCCGGGGCTTGCCATATCAAGGGATTTTTTAAAGGAAAATGAATGGTTTATGAATGTCCTTGATGACATGATACGTGGTGAGACAAAAAGCGCCTGGGCCGATAAAGGCGAGATTAAATCTTGGCTGGACCTGTCATTTGTTTTTCTGAGGGACATGGCTGTGGCTGTGGAGTTCGGGGCTGGGAATCTGGAATTGCTGATGGTCCCGGAATCTGTTCAGGAGAAGCCCTCACTTCGGAGCGGTACTGCCGGGCTCAAAACAATAGTGGAAGCTTATCAGGGCCTGCAGAGATTTTACGGGCTTCTTGATTTTAATCTCAATAAATCCATATCATGGAATTATGTGGCAGGTATAATGAGAAATATAAGTGGGAAGTAATAAGTAAAAAATAAACAGCTCATGCTTCTTGGTTCTCACTTCTCACTTTTCAGTTTATGGAGGTTTTAAAATGCCCGAAATAGTAGGTATAAGATTTAAGCCTTGCGGCAAGATGTATGATTTTGACGTCAATAATATAGAGGTAAGGGTAGGTAGTTCTGTTGTTGTGGAATCTGAATTCGGACTCAGCAACGGCGTAGTTGTGAGGGGAAGACGATCTGTTGAGTCGTCTGAAAGGGAGCTGAAAAAGGTCTTGAGGATAGCTACCCAGGATGATATCAGGGCCAAAGAAGATAATAAAAAACTGGAGGCCGATGCCAGGGCCTTTTGCCTTGAACGTATAGTTGCACGCAGCATGCCCATGAAGCTTGTGGGCGCTGAAGTTACACTGGACAGGAAAAGGATAGTATTCTATTTTACTGCAGAAGGCAGAATAGACTTCAGGCATCTTGTCAAGGACCTTGCCGCCAGGTTTAAGACGAGGATCGAGATGAGACAGATAGGCATCCGGGATGAGGCAAAGCTTATCGGAGGCATCGGGGTGTGCGGAAGGGAATTGTGCTGTTCAACCTTCATTACTTCATTTGAACCTGTGTCAATAAAAATGGCCAAAAGACAGGAACTTGTTTTAAATGTCGGCAAGCTTTCAGGGCTGTGCAGCAGACTTATGTGCTGCCTGAGATATGAGTATGACGGTGAAATATCGAATATTACAGCCGATGACGAAATCCCGTTGGATGAAGATGCTCCGGTTGCAGCGGCAGCAGGCAGGTCGAACAGGAAACGACGTGAAGGGTGTGGGTGTGGTGGAGAAAAACTCATACGGACGATTTTACGGGAGAAAGAGCCCGAACAGCAAAATGGCCAGACGAATAATACCATGGGAAAACCGGACGTAGGTCTTTCAGGCAACCCTGTTGAGGCGACTAAAGGTAATACGGAGGCCCCAAAAGCAGAGCCGTCAATAGCACGCAATGACACAGAGAAAAAAGAGGGTGAACGTCGCAGGCGGAGGAGACGCAGGAGATGATGGCCGAAGACGGTAAGTTTTATGTCACAACCCCTATCTATTATGTAAACGACATCCCGCATATCGGCCATGCTTACACTACTATTGCTGCGGACATACTGGCCAGATTTAACAGGCTGAGAGGGAGAGAAGTATTTTTCCTGACCGGCACGGACGAGCATGGGCAAAAGGTCGAAAAGGCGGCTAAAGAGAAAGGCAACACACCAAAGGAACATGCAGACTCGATGGTCGGTAACTTCAAGGCCCTATGGACAGGGCTGAATATATCCCATGACGCTTTTATTCGCACTACTGATTATGACCATGTGAAAATTGTTCAGTCTCTACTCCAGCAACTATGGGACATGGGGAAGATAGAGAAGCGAGGTTACAGCGGCTGGTATTGCACGCCTGATGAAAGGTTCTGGACAGAAAAAGACCTTGTGGACGGCAACTGCCCTGACTGTGGAAGACCTGTTGAGAATATTCATGAAGAAAATTATTTTTTTGTAATGTCGCGTTACCAGGACAAGCTTTTGAAGCATATAGCAGACAATCCCTCCTACATACTGCCGGAGTCCCGCAGGAACGAGGTCCTTGGATTTCTTAATAACAACACCCTCGGAGACCTTTGTATTTCGAGACCTAAAAGCAGGCTTTCATGGGGGATATCTCTGCCTTTTGATGATAATTATGTGACGTATGTCTGGTTTGACGCGCTGGTAAATTATTACTCGGCCACAAAATATCTTGCTGTCCGGCCTTCTGCAGGTGACTGGTGGCCTGCGAGCCATCATCTGATCGGAAAAGACATTTTAACGACGCATGCGGTGTACTGGTCTACTATGCTTATGGCACTTGATCTGAAGTTGCCGAAGAACATCTTTGCTCATGGCTGGTGGACCATAGACGGAAAGAAGATGTCGAAGTCAGTCGGCAATGTCGTTGACCCTAATGCGATGATTGCCAAGTATGGCGCTGACGCCTTCAGGTATTTCCTTTTCAGGGAAGTACCTTTTGGACTTGACGGAGACTTCTCGGAAGGGGCACTTATAAGGCGTATAAACACTGACCTTGCAAATGATCTTGGGAATCTTTTAAGCAGGTTTCTGACAATGGCGGAGAAGTATGAAGGCGGAAATATTGAACAGCCTGAGACGAAAACATCGATAAGTGAAACTGCGATCGAATTGGAGCATGCATGCACTCGTTGGGCTAAATGTGCATTAAGAGAAGATAACAGCCATGATTTAAAATACGATACCGAACCCGATAAGCTTGATGATGAGTTTGCTGAAGTATATTGGCCTTCTCTGCAGTTTAATCATATACTCGAAAGTATATGGAAAATCATAGGCGAATCGAACAACCTTATAGCAAAGACGGAACCGTGGAAGCTTATAAAAAGTGATATGCCTGCAGTCAAAGAAGTTATATTCGGGCTTTGGAATTCGTTGAGAATGACTTCTATCCTGCTTTATCCGTTTATGCCGGAAACATCCGATAAAATGTGGAAACAACTTGGACTTAAATCCTTGACAGAAGAAGTTGCGCAGAGTTGGATTGATAAAAAAACGTCTGATAATGCAAAACATGCAGGGATTTTTTACTGGGACTGGAAGCCTGCTTATGAGATAAAAGTCTCAAAAGGAGAACAGCTTTTCCCTCGAATAGAGGTCGCAAAAGAAAAAGCCGCAAAGGCTGAACCGAAAAAGGAGAAACCTAAAGTGACTGAACAGGGCATTATTGAATTGATAGGGATAGAGGACTTTGCAAAGGTCCAACTCAAGGTCGGGCTTATAATAAGCGCTGAGCGCGTAGAAAAATCCGAGAAACTTATAAAGCTTAAAGTGGACACCGGAGAGGAGAGGCAGATCGTTGCCGGCATAGGCAAGGCTTATGAGCCGGAGTACCTTGTCGGCAGGAAGATCGTTGTTGTGGCAAACCTGAAACCAGCCAAGCTTATGGGCATAGAGTCACAGGGAATGCTACTCGCGGCAACAGATGAAGAAGGCACTCTTTCCGTGCTTGCCCTTGACAGGGACGTCAAGCAAGGCGCGAGGGTGAAATAGGACCGAGAGCAGTAATGCTCGGTTATAAGGTATAGTATATATATGTTGTTTGACGACTTGGAAATTCCAGAAGCTGTTCTTAAAGGTATCAAAACCGCCGGATTTTTACAATGCACTCCTGTACAGGCTGCCACTCTGCCTGATGCGCTGGACGGTAAAGACATAGCTGCACAGGCCCAGACAGGCACCGGGAAGACGGCTGCATTTCTGATTGCCATATTCTCGCGTATGCTAAAACAGCAGCCTCAAAAACAGGGCCATTCGCCGCGTGCACTTGTCATTGCTCCAACTCGTGAACTTGTGTCCCAGATACACGCCGAGGCCCTTGTCCTTGGTCAGTTCACAGGCTTTAAGATCATCCCTGTATTCGGCGGCATGGACTACAATAAACAGCGTATGGCCCTTCAGGAGGGGCCTGACATGGTCATCGGCACTCCTGGACGCCTGATCGATTACCTGAAACAGAATGTCTACAACCTTAAAAAAACCGAATTCCTTGTAATAGACGAAGCAGACCGCATGTTCGACATGGGTTTTATCAAAGACCTTCGTTTCCTGTTGCGGCGGATGCCGTCCTATGATAAACGTCAGTCTATGCTGTTTTCCGCGACCCTGCCTTACCGTGTAATGGAGCTTTGCTATGAATACATGAATCTCCCTGAAAAGGTCTCAATAACGCCTGAAGAGATTACTGTGAAAAAGATAGAGCAGGTGCTCTATCATGTGGGCATGTCGGAAAAGCCCGGCCTGCTGCTTGGTATACTGAGGCGCGAAAAGGCCGGTCGTATACTGATTTTTGTGAATATGAAGGTCACGGCAGAACGGCTGGAGAGACTGCTTAAGGCAAATGGCGTAGACGCAGCAGCCATAACCGGGGACATCCCCCAACTGAAGCGTACCGAGATCCTTTCCCGTTTCAAGGCAGGCAGCCTTCCTGTGCTGGTGGCATCGGATGTGGCAAGCCGCGGACTCCATGTTGATGGGGTCACCCATGTAATCAACTATGACCTGCCGCAGGACAGCGAAGACTACGTACACCGCATCGGCAGGACAGCCAGGGCAGGAGCAGAAGGAAAGGCCATCAGCTTTGCCTGCGAGGACTATGTGTACGCCCTTGAGGACATAGAGAAGTATATAAAAGAGAAGATCCCGGTACTTCCGGTTGAAGATGACCTTGTATTAAAGGAATATAGCAGGCCTCCATCCCCGCCTCGTTTAAAAAAACGTTACCCTTCTTCAAGTCAGCCACAAAGGAAATCCCCGGCAGGGCGGCCTTCCGGAGACAAGAGAAGGCCTGCTGACAATACCAGCCGTCCCAAGAAACAGATGAACAGACCGCCAAGGGCCAGAAAACAGGAAGGGAATAACTGATTTGTCGCCATACATTACACCTGAGGGACAGAGGCATTTAACCGAGGAACTTTCATATCTGTGGAAGATCAAACGCCCCCAGGTCACACAGGCTGTTTCCGAAGCTGCTGCAATGGGTGACCGTTCTGAGAACGCAGAGTATATCTACGGTAAAAAACAGTTAAGGCAGATTGATTCACGTATCCGCTTTCTTTCAAAGAGATTGGACGCTTTGACTGTGGTGGACAGAACACCTGAAGATACTTCAAAGGTATTTTTTGGAGCATGGGTCGGACTTGAGGATGTTGATGGAAATTCTTACCAGTATCGGATCGTAGGTCCTGATGAATTTGATACGGACAAGGGGTTTATCAGTATTGATTCGCCTATGGCAAAAGCCCTGTTACGCAAGACAGAGGGTGACGAAGTTGTTGTCAGCAGGCCTAATGGTACCTCCGCCTTTGTTGTGACTTCCATCCATTATTAATAGAACAAGTATTATTATCTCATTACAACCGAAGATCTTGCCCTATCTTGTCTATCATGAGGGCAGGCTCGGATTCCACAAATGCATTACGCGCTATTTCCCTCCACTCTTCACATTCAGCCTTGATGCCATAGCGATATTCGGGGTGCTCCTGCTTGTGATTGTCTACCATAAGCCTGACAGTATCGTGGGAAAGACCATGTATGCCGAGATGCGACAGCATTTTTATCTTTTCATCTATAAGCCCCTGTGAACGCAACAGGTTTATAATACGGTTGACCGAATCTTTTAATATATCGTTATGCTTTTTTATCTGGTTGAACAGCATGGAGTTTAAAATTGTTTCCATTATCATCTCTTCATTATCATTTCTGCAACTCCAGATGATAGATCCGCTGAATACTGTTACAGCTCTCCTGAAGAGGATGACTGCCTCTGGGTGGTTTAGCTCGCGGTCAAGATAAAAATTGAACCCCGTCTCATTCCAGTCAAGGGCCTTTATCGGCTCCCAGTCATCATCAAGATTGACCTTCATCCTCAAAAATATGTGATTATTCCTTTTGATTTGTCTCGTGTCACTATCCAGCATGTCCCCCCCCTCCTTCAGGCAGATGATATATGGAATAGTAGCATTATAAATCAATAAGACAACAAAATGCACTATCAGTAGGCGCTTTAAGCGCCAGCATTGAAGACCTGAAAAGTGCTATTATATATCCCATCAAACTTAAAATGTTGCGGAGTGTATTCGATAGCCAATGCCGGAGAAAATCAACCCAAAAGTGAAAGACTGGCCTGAGAACGAGAGGCCGAGGGAGCGTCTTATCAAGCATGGCGCTGACAGCCTGTCAGACGCCCAACTGCTTGCGATAATACTGAGGACCGGCAGTGGCGGAAAGGGTGTTTTGGACCTTTCTATAGGGTTACTGGACAAATTCAGGGAATTAAGGAACCTTGACAGCGCTTCTGTTTCCGACCTTAATTCGATGAAAGGCCTTGGGACTGCCAAGATAGCCCAGATGAAGGCTGCCTTTGAACTGGGCAAAAGGCTTATGAGCGAACCTTCAGACGGCAAACCTGTATTCTCCTCAAGCCACTCTTTATATTCATACTTTGCTCCGCGTTTCAAGAACCTGAAAAAAGAATTATTTATCTCTGTGCTTCTGGATGCAAAAAACAGGCTTATAAGGGAATGCAGAATATCCGAGGGTACCCTCACAAACTCGCTTATACACCCGAGGGAGGCCTTCAGGGAGGCAATCAGGGAGTCAGCGGCTTCAGTAATCTTTGTCCATAACCACCCCAGTGGAGACCCTGCCCCGAGCAGGGATGATATTACAATAACGGAAAGGCTGAAGAGCGCCGGCGAAATAATAGGCATAAATGTACTTGACCATGTGATCATAGGTGATGGAAAATATACGAGCCTTAAAGAAAAAGGGCTGTTGTGATAAAATACATAGTTCAGAAACAAGGTAAGGGCAGAGGTTGAGGTAAAGCATAAACCTTTGCCTATACCTTTACCTGTCTCAATTTATAAGGAGGAAATAAAAATGATTAAAAGGGCGCTTATGAGTGTCTCTAACAAGGGCGGTCTTGTTGATTTTGCAAAAGGCCTGGCAGCAAAGGGGGTCGAGATTTTATCGACCGGCGGTACTGCAAAGGCCTTAAGGGAGGGCGGCGTCCCTGTCATAGAGGTCTCTGATTATACCGGGTTCCCGGAGATGATGGACGGGAGGTTAAAGACCCTGCATCCCAAGATACATGGCGGCCTGCTTTCAAGACGCAGTAACCCAAAGGACATGGAAGATATCGCAAAGCACGGCATAAATACCATTGATATGGTAGTGGTGAACCTTTATCCCTTTGAAAAGACCATTTCAAAACCGGATGTTGCATTTGATGAAGCGATTGAGAATATTGATATAGGAGGGCCCGCCATGCTCAGGGCAGCGTCCAAGAATTTTCAGGATGTGACAGTTGTTGTAGACCCTGCTGATTATCAAAAGGTACTTGGAGAAATGAAGTCATCAAACAATGAGGTGAGCAGGGAGACAAAGCTGGCCCTTGCGCAGAAGGTATTTGCCCATACGGCAAGATATGATTCACTGATAGCGGAATATTTGAAAAAGGTAATAGAGAAAGGATGAATTATGAAAGTTCTTGTTATAGGCGGCGGCGGAAGGGAGCATGCGATTGTATGGAAGCTGTCCCAGTCCAGGCATGTGGATAAGATTTATTGTACTCCCGGGAATGCGGGTATTTCAGACCTGGCTGAATGTATAGAAGTGGGGCCTGACAATTTTGATGCGCTCCTTGATTTTGTGAGATATGAATGGGTAGACCTTACGATTGTCGGACCTGAAGACCCCCTTTCAAAGGGCATTGTGGACATATTTGAAAAGGAAGGAAGGAAGATAGTAGGTCCTACAAAAGCAGCCGCCCAACTGGAATCAAGTAAAGTCTATTCAAAGGATTTCATGAAGAAATACCGTATCCCAACTGCTGAATACAAGGTATTTACTTCATACCTACATGCAGAAGACCATGTAAGGATGAAAAGTGCGCCCCTTGTTATCAAGGCAGACGGCCTTGCAGCAGGGAAAGGTGTTTTTGTTGCTTCTACTACGGATGAAGCGATAGATGCGTTGAAGCTCATCATGAAAGACAGGGCCTTTGGCGATGCAGGCAACAGGGTCATTGTAGAGGACTGTCTTGAGGGAGAGGAAGCTTCATTTATGGCCTTTACAGACGGAGAGACCATCCTTCCTATGGTCAGCTCGCAGGACCACAAAAGGGTCTTTGATGACGATAAGGGGTTAAATACAGGCGGAATGGGTGCTTACAGCCCGGCCCCTGTAATGAATGACGAGCTTGAGGCCCTTGTAATGGAAAAGGTCATGCGGCCCACAATCGCCGGGCTCAAGGCTGAGGGGATAAAGTACAAAGGGATTTTATATGCGGGCCTTATGATAAAGGACGGCGTCCCGTCCGTGCTTGAGTTCAATTGCAGGCTAGGGGACCCGGAGACACAGCCTGTTTTGTCCAGACTTAACACTGATTTTATGGATATCCTTATGGCGATAGCCGACGGGAGGCTGGCCGATATTACGATTGACTGGAAGACCGAGGCCTCTGTTTGTGTTGTGCTGGCGTCAGGCGGGTACCCAGGGAAATATGAAAACGCTAAGGTCATTACAGGACTTGATGAAGTGAAGAAGATGGACAATGCCTTTGTGTTCCATGCAGGCACCGCATTTAACAACAATGAAGTTGTTACAAAGGGCGGCAGGGTGCTTGGGGTCACAGGACTTGGCAGGGACATAAGGACAGCCAAGGAAAACGCATATGAAGCGGTCAGAAAGATACATTTTGAAGGGATGCATTACAGGAAGGACATTTCGGATAAGGCGCTGAAAAGATAGGAGTCTGTCTGAAGGCTGACTGCTGATAGCCGGAATAAGGAGAATAGAGTTATGTCTGACAATAAACTTTTACATATGTTCCGCATTCCTGCTTTGTCCTCTTACAAAAAGAATGTGCTGCTGAATACGGCAAGGGAGAGGACTGGCGGTAATATTATAGATATTGAGACAGAGCTATGCTTTAATATAGACTCTTCCGGGTCCCTCACGGACACGGAGCTCAAAACACTTCAATGGCTTCTTGCCGAGACCTTTGAGCCTGAGAACTTTTCTGACGAAAGTTTCCTTAACTCTAAGCTCATAACTCATAACTCAGAACTTTTTGAGGTTGGGCCGAGGATGAATTTCTCTACTGCCCTTTCAACAAATGCTGTTTCGATCTGTCATGCCTGCGGACTTACAAAGATCAGACGCATTGAGTGTTCACGGAGATACAAAGTAAGGATGAAGGACAGTCCTACTCAACCTTCCGCTTACGCCAAAGTTGGAGCCTTAAGCTCGCCTACTGTTGGAACCTTCAACCTTCAACCTTTTACTGAGCTTATCCATGACCGCATGACTGAATGCAGATACCCGGAGCCTCTCGCAACCTTTGAGACAGGGATCACTCCTGAATCTGTGTATGTTGTCCCTCTTATGGAAGAAGGGGCCTCTGCGCTTGCAAGGCTTAATCAGGAGATGGGGCTTGGGCTTGATGACTGGGACATCGGTTACTATTACAACCTGTTTGTCAAAGACCTTGGACGGAACCCGACCAATGTTGAATGTTTTGACCTGAGCCAGTCAAACAGCGAGCATTCCCGCCACTGGTTTTTCAGAGGCAGACTTTTCATAAACGACAAGGAAGTTATGGAAAGCCTCATGCAGATTGTAAAAGAACCTTACAAGAGGAACCCGGGCAACAGTGTCATAGCCTTTAACGACAATTCAAGCGCTATCAGGGGCTACAGGGTGTCAACAATAATGCCGTCTGATCCGACCAGCCCGGCCCCCTTTAAAAAGACTGACGTTACATATCACATAATCCTTACAGCTGAAACCCATAATTTCCCATCCGGCGTGGCCCCGTTCCCTGGCGCTGAGACAGGCACGGGCGGCAGGATAAGGGATGTACAGGCCACCGGCAGGGGCGGTCTTGTTGTGGCAGGGACTGCAGCGTATTGTGTAGGTAATCTACAGATCCCGAACTACCCGCTCCCCTGGGAGCATGGTTCATTTATATATCCAAAAAATCTTGCGTCTCCTTTGCAGATAGAGATCGAAGCGAGCAACGGGGCCTCGGATTACGGCAATAAATTTGGAGAGCCCGTAATACAGGGATTTACAAGGTCGTTCGGTTTAAGGCTGCCTGACGGTGAGCGCAGGGAATGGCTGAAACCTATAATGTTTACAGCCGGCGTTGGACAGATGGACTCAAGGCATGTTGAAAAAGGCGGGCCTGAAAAAGGAATGGCTGTTGTGAAGATAGGCGGGCCTGCATACCGCATAGGAATGGGCGGCGGCGCAGCCTCAAGCATGATACAGGGCGAAAACGTGGAAGCCCTCGATTTCAACGCAGTGCAGCGCGGTGACGCTGAGATGGAGCAAAAGGTCAACAGGGTGATAAGGGCCTGTGTTGAGCTTGGTGAGAATAACCCTATCGTCAGCATACATGACCAGGGCGCCGGTGGAAACTGCAATGTTGTTAAGGAGATCATTTATCCTGCCGGGGCAAAGATAGATATAAGAAAGATTATTGTAGGTGACGATACCCTGTCTGTGCTTGAGATATGGGGCGCTGAATACCAGGAGCAGAATGCACTCCTGGTGCGTGCTGCTGATGTGGAGATTTTCAAAGGCCTGTGCGACAGGGAGAAAGTGCCTGTTGCGATAATTGGAGAAATAACCGGTGACGGTAAAATAGTGGTTTATGACGGTAATTGCGGTGAGATATTTGAGGACCTGAGTCTTGAGAAGGTCCTTGGCGACATGCCAAGGAAAAAATTCTTTCTTGAGCGTGTGCCTTTTCATACCCAGCCCCTTCACTTGCCTGACAACCTTACAATAATCGAGGCACTTGAAAGGGTGCTGAGCCTCGTGTCTGTCGGGTCGAAACGGTTCCTGACAAATAAGGTGGACAGGTCTGTAACAGGACTTATAGCGAGACAGCAATGCGCGGGCCCTCTTCAACTCACAGTCTCTGACGTCGCAGTCATGGCCCAAAGCCATTTCGGGGTGACAGGGGCTGCCATATCCATTGGTGAGCAGCCGATCAAGGGACTTATAAACCCTTCTGCAATGGCGAGGATGTCTGTCGGCGAGGCGCTGACCAATATGGTATGGGCAAGGATAAGCTCCCTGCGCGATATAAAGTGCTCCGCAAACTGGATGTGGGCGCCGAAGCTCCCCGGAGAAGGCGCAAGGCTTTATGATGCTGCAGTCGCCATGCGCGATATTATGATAGACCTCGGCGTAGCCGTTGATGGAGGCAAGGACAGCCTTTCCATGGCTGCGCGGGTCACAGACCCGTCAGGAGAGTTTGAAGTCGTAAAATCTCCGGGCGCACTCGTTATCTCAGCTTATGCCACATGTCCTGACATCACAAAGGTCGTGACCCCTGATATTAAAATGCCGGGCAGGAGCAGGCTTGTCTATATAGACCTCGGCTTTGGGAAAAACAGGCTTGGAGGTTCAGCGCTTGCCCATTGCTTTAAACAGATAGGCGACGAATCGCCTGATGTTGACAGCGCCCAATTGCTCAAGGCCGCCTTTAACGCTGTGCAGGACCTGATAGACAAGGGCTTGATACTCGCAGGACATGACAGGAGTGACGGAGGCCTTATCACTACAATACTTGAAATGGCCTTTGCAGGGAATTGCGGACTGGAAATAAAACTCGACAGCGGACATTCAGACACTGGCCATCAATCGGTAAATGAAATATTGGCAATACTCTTTTCTGAAGAGTTAGGCCTGGTATTTGAATTTTCGGCAATAAATGAAAAGAAGGTCATGATAGAACTAGAAAGGTTCAACCTGCCTTACCAGATAATTGGAAATACTATCGAAGAAAAAAAGGTCCGTATCACTTTTAATGGCGAGAAGGTATTTGATGAAGAAACGAGCTACCTGCGGTCTGTATGGGAAGAGACAAGCTATCAACTTGATATGCTGCAGGCTAACCCCGAATGTGTGCAGGAGGAAAAAAAGGTTATTTATGAGAGGCCCGGGCCTTCATATCGCTTCTCTTTCACCCCTGCCCAGACTTCTGCCGCTGTCATGAAGAAGAAGTCAAAACCTGCTGTTGCCATAATCCGTGAGGAAGGCAGCAATGGTGACAGGGAAATGGCTTCAGCGTTTTATCATGCAGGGTTTGAACCATATGATGTGACTATGACCGATCTGCTGAACGACAGGATAACCCTATCAAGTTTCAGGGGCGCGGCTTTTGTGGGCGGGTTCAGTTATGCCGATGTGCTCGACTCTGCAAAGGGTTGGGCAGGCACTATAAGGTTCAATGAAAAATTGCGTGCTCAGTTCCAGAAATTTTATGAAAGACAGGACACATTCAGCCTGAGTGTCTGTAACGGGTGCCAACTGGCAGCATTGATAGGATGGGTCCCATGGCAGGGCATACCCGATAAAGTGCAGCCGAGGTTCATCCATAACACTTCCGGGAGATTCGAATCTCGTTTTGCAACTGTAAAGATACTTAAAAGCCCTTCGCTGATGCTGAAGGACATGGAAGACTCGGTGATAGGGATATGGGTTGCTCACGGCGAAGGCCATGCCCATTTCCCTGATCAAAACATCCTGAAGCAGGTCATAAAGAAAAACCTTGCGCCAGTCAGGTACGTGGACGATGAAGGTGAATTTACCGAAAAATATCCGTTTAATCCCAACGGCTCGCCTCTTGGCATTGCCGCCCTCTGCACGCCTGACGGCAGACACCTCGCGATAATGCCGCATCCTGAAAGGGCGGTCCTGAAATGGCAATGGGCCTGGATGCCTGATGATATGCAGAAGAAACTAAAGGCGTCACCATGGCTCAAGATGTTCCAGAACGCAAGGGAGTGGTGCGAGGGGAAGTAAATCCGTTTTTAGGGTAAATGGAATTGACAATTCCAAAAATATATGTAAAAATGGAATTATGTATAAGCGATCCATTAAAACTCCTCAAAATAAAAGCTTTTTCCTTTTTGGTCCCAGAGGGACCGGCAAGACCACCTGGGTAAAAAATAATTTCCCTAACGCATTGTATATAGACTTACTCGAAGCGGAGACATATAACGAACTGCTGGCTAATCCTCAAAGGCTGGAAAAGATGACAGGGAATGTCGGCACTCAGTGGACCATCATTGATGAAGTTCAACGGATTCCCGCATTACTCCATGAAGTCCATCGTCTCATTGAAACAAAAAAACACCTGTTTATCCTGACAGGCTCCAGCGCACGTAAATTAAGGGCCAAGGGCGTCAATCTGCTCGCTGGTCGGGCTTTGAACCTAACGATGCCTCCCCTTACCGCTTTGGAATTGGGGCAAGACTTTAACCTGGACCAGGCGATACGGTTTGGGCACCTTCCCGCTGTTTTTCAGGAACCGGACCCCAAGGCGTATCTGAAAAGTTATGTTCACACTTATCTTGACGAAGAAGTCAGGCAGGAAGGGCTGACCAGAAATATGGCCGCATTTGCCCGTTTTATGGAGTCAGCCAGTTTCTCTCAGGGCGGGGTGTTAAACATTTCAGAGGTTGCACGAGAATGTTCGGTTGAAAGGAAGGTAGTCGAGGGGTACTTCTCGATACTTGAAGATTTGCTCATTGCCTACCGCGTTCCTGTTTTTACTAAAAAAGCCAAGCGGAAAATGATCGCCCATCCCAAATTCTTCTTTTTTGACGTAGGCGTATACAGGACCATACGGCCGACGGGTCCGTTGGACAGACCGGAAGAAATAGAAGGAAGCGCGCTTGAAACTCTTGTCTTTCAGGAATTGAACAGCCTGAACAAAAACATGAATCTCGACTATCAAATTTATTACTGGCGGACCTTCAATCAAACGGAAGTTGACTTTGTTCTGTATGGAGAACGAGGTATAAAGGTCTTCGAGGTCAAACGGACCGCAACCGTCCGTTTGAAAGAATTGAGCGGGCTGAAGCTGTTCCTCAAGGACTATCCCATGGCGAAAGCTTTCTATCTCTATGGCGGGAGCCGTTATTACAGGGAGGGCAACATCGAAATCATCCCCATCCAGGACGCGTTAGTGAAACTGCATGAATGGCTATAAAATGCATTTGATATTTTCAGGCTGTTATTTGTGGGGAGATGTCCTTCTTGATGTCAATGCCCGGACAGCCCATCGGAAATTGTGATTCACCTGCTGATATGTATTAACCTGTCAATCCCCTAGTTTAAAGTTCTCCATATTCAATAGTCTGAAGATCTTTTGTCTGTTTGGTCGGAGAACCCTTCACTG
>Ga0209211_10002024_pt1 | contig 36073 bp, 26 predicted proteins | sample RifGroA2_FD_183992 | JGI IMG/M metagenome (GOLD analysis project Ga0209211, IMG submission 183992) | Groundwater microbial communities from Rifle, Colorado, USA - Groundwater A2 (SPAdes) (version 2) | ecosystem: Environmental > Aquatic > Deep subsurface > Groundwater | place: Rifle, Colorado... | reverse complement strand
GCAGGCACGGTGCCGTCCCATCCTTGGTGGGACGGATCAAAAAAATCTCATAAGAGAAGTTCGCCGCTGGGCGAACGAACGACCTCAGAGAAGGTTGCTTGCAAAAAAGATTTCTTAAACCAAAAATTAAAAACGATCTGTAATGGGTCGCCTTTACAAACTTTTCAAAATTACTCTTCAACTTCCGCTTTTGTTTCAGGCATCCCTTCCTTGGCCTGCTTGAGAATGGCTTTCTCGATCTCTTTGCCGACTTTCGGATTCTCCTTGAGGAAAGCTTTGGCAGTTTCGCGGCCGACGCCGAGCTTCACATCGCCGAAGGCAAATGAATTGCCGGATTTCTTGACCACCCCGTAGAGCACGCCTGTATCCAGAAGATCACCGGTAAAGGAAATGCCCTCATTGTACATAATATCGAACTCAGCGGTCCGGAACGGGGCAGCCACTTTGTTTTTCACCACTTTGGCCTTGGTACGATTACCCACTATTACTTCACCCTTCTTGATCTGAGCGCTGCGTCTGACTTCGATGCGCACCGAGGAATAGAACTTGAGCGCCTGCCCGCCGGTGGTCGTTTCCGGATTGCCGAACATTATACCGATTTTCATCCGGATCTGATTGATGAAGATGACCACCACATTGGAACGCGCGATGATAGCCGTCAGCTTGCGCAGCGCCTGCGACATGAGCCGCGCCTGCCGCCCCATATGCGAATCGCCCATCTCGCCCTCGATTTCCGCCTTCGGCACGAGCGCGGCTACCGAATCCACTACGATCACATCCACCATATTGGAACGCACCAGCGTCTCCACAATATCGAGCGCCTGCTCGCCATTATCCGGCTGGGAAATGAGGAGATCGCCTATATTCACGCCGATGCGCTTGGCGTATTCCGGATCCAGCGCGTGTTCCGCATCCACAAAGGCCGCCACGCCGCCCGTTTTTTGTGCATTGGCGACAATATGCAGCGAGAGTGTCGTCTTGCCGGATGATTCCGGCCCGTAGATTTCCACCACCCGCCCCCGCGGCACGCCTCCGATGCCGAGCGCGATGTCGAGCGACACCGAACCGGTCGGGATAGCCTCGACATCCACCTTGCGGACATCGCCGAGCTTCATAATGATTCCCTCGCCGAATTTCTCCTCAATCGCGCTTACCACGCTTCTGATCTTATCCTGCCCCTCACTCATTGTTTGTTTCGCCTTTGCCATATGTTTTTTACTTTATTCACCCTGTGAAATCCAGCTATGCTGATCCGCCTCTGGCGGAATTTCACGGGGTAAACTTTTTAACTTTTTAAACTTTATGGGCTTTCCGACTTACTTGTTTACCGTACTTACATATTAACATACACAGTAGAGTGTGTCTACTCTTGTTTGCCGGCCGGGGTGAAGATGACTTCCTGTCGCGCTATTTTCCCATTCCCGAGCGGTACCTCCGGCAAACCATTGAAACGCACGAACGTCCTCGCGGTATTTTCTGAAACCACCTTGATGCGCTCTTTCGCCGTAACCGTCTGCACCTCTCCCGGCTTCATCATGCCGCTGAACACCAGCGTACTGTCGGCTTCCAGGGTGATTTTCGTCGGCGCCTCGCGCACCGTCACGTCCAATCGAAAGGTTTCTCTCTCTTGAACCTGGGACATGCCTCCAAGAGAAGCCTCGGGAACCGCAGGCGTATAATGCGCTTCAATCAACAGCGTTTCTGATTTTTCCTTGTCAAAACGATTGATCGAAACCACGGTGACCGTGTTCAGCCCTGACTGGAGGATCAGCTTATCGGAAAATTCGCCCTCGCTCCCGACGAAGACCGACTGATTGTTGATGGAAACGCGCGCCCCTTTGTCCGTCTTACCCATCACCGTTATTTCGCTCGTCCCAACCACTCTCCCATTCTGCGGACTGAGGATAACCAGACGCGGAGCGCTGGCAAACGCCTGGAATTCACGATACAGATAAACAAATGCTCCCCCGACGAGAAGAATAATGAGCACCATCACCAAAGAGCGCGGCGTGATCACCAGCGAGGAAATGTCGAGGTTTCTCATGGCAAAAGTTTTCTTCGACGGAACATGACTCAAGTTGGCCTGGATATTACGCTCGCGCTCATAGAGCTTGACGAGCGCCTGCTCATCGATATTCAGATAGCGCGCGTAACTCCGGAGGAATCCTCTGACATAGACTTCCGCCGGCAATTTAGCGTACTGGCCGTTTTCCAGATACTCCAGGTATTTCACCTGAATCCTCGTCGCTTTGGAAATCTCGGATAGGCTCATACGGAAGTCACCCCGCAGCTTTTTCAGCTTCTCGCCCAGCGTAAGCGACTCGACTTTTTTCCTGGTAAAACCTTCATTGGCCATAATGTAAGATTCCGTCGGATACAGGATGCATGATAAGTGATACATGATCCCTCTTTTCATGTATCCTCTCCCCATTATCAATCATCTCTTATCCCTTATCAATTATCTCAACCTACAATTGCCACTTGTCGCGTTCGCTCTGGAGAGTTGCCGCATCATCGCCGTATTTCTTCTTCTCTTCCTCTGTCCCTTCCGCGTTCTCCGCTTTGTTCAGAAGGACTTTCTTCTTGCCGTCCACCATACCGACGACGCCGTTTTCCTCAAACAAGTGCATGAGGCGGGCCGCTCGCGGATACCCGATGCTGAAGGCCGTCTGAAGCGATGTCGTGGAGGCCTTTCCGGTAGTCAAAATCAGCTCCTTGGCCGCTGCATAGAGGTCGTCCTCTTTGGACCCCCCATCCAGGAGATCGAGCTCTTCGATGAGACTGCCCTGCCCCACCTCTGTGCCAAAATCATCAATTTCATCCTCACCAAGCTCCTCTTTCTGCTTGCGGAGAAACGCCGTCACGCGCTTCACCTCGTCCTCGGAAACAAACGCCCCCTGGACGCGCCTCAGTTCCGTGCCTTCGGATGGCGAGTAGAGCATATCTCCATTGCCGAGCAACTTTTCCGCTCCGCCGGCGGCCAGGATCGTCCGCGAATCGATCTGTGATTTCAATTGGAAAGCGATGCGGGTCGGGATATTGGATTTGATGAGTCCGGTAATGACCGTCACCTCGGGACGCTGGGTGGCCAGCAGAAGATGGATGCCGATGGCGCGCGACTTGGCCGCCAAGCGGTTGATGAGCACTTCGACTTCCTTGCCGTGCATCGACATCAGATCCGCCATTTCATCGATGACGATGACAAGATACGGAAGGCTCTCGAACGATTCTTTGGTGACTTTCCCGCTTTCCGCATTCACCACCGTTTTCTGCTCGCCGAGAAGCGCTCGCTCGCGATAAGCTACGATGTCCCGGGCGTGAGCCTCTTCCAAAACCTTATACCGGTGTTCCATTTCTCCAACCGCCCAGCGCAGCGTGTTGACGACCTTCTTCATTTCCACAATCACATCCGTTTTCAGATGCGGGATTCCCTTGAAGATCGTCAGCTCCACACGCTTGGGATCAACCAGAATGAATTTTAGATCTTCAGGAGAATTCTGATACAAGAGAGAAACGATGAGCGTACTGATACACACGCTTTTGCCGGATCCGGTCCGCCCGGCGATAAGAACGTGCGGCATCTTGCGCAAATCAGCCAACACGTTTTTCCCGGAAACATCCTGCCCCAGTATGAGAGTCAAGTCGGATTTGCGATCCCGGAATTCCCGGCTCTCAAGAATGGCTTTGAGACGGACGGTGGCTACGGATTTATTGGGCACTTCGATACCGATGAGGGATTGCCCCGGAATCGGCGCTTCGATCCGGATAGACTGAGCGGCCAGCGCCAGCGCCAGATCATTGGAGAGCGTCGTGATGCGCGAAAGCTTCACTCCGAAAGCCGGCCGGAACGTATACTGCGTCACGGTCGGCCCCACCCGCACTTCTCCCGGCTCAACCGCGATGCCGAAATATTTGAGCGTGCTCTGGATGATATGCTTGTTGCGCTCCGTATCCCCGCCCACCGCCTGACCCGTAGTGGATTCCATGAGATCCACCGGCGGCAATTCCCAGCGCACCGAACGCCGCCTGGCTTTGCGCGGACGGATAAAGGCCGGCACCAAAACCGTATCATCCTCTCCTCCGGCTTCCTCCAGACTTTCCGGAGCTTCTCCGTCTTCTTGAAAAGCGATATTGCGGATATTATTGGCTTCCAAACTTGTGTTCTCCGCCAAAGATCCAGCTACTTCGGGAGGAACAACTTCGCTCTTGGCTTCTGGAGTCGAATCATTCATCGCCACTTCTCCTTCCGCCACTTCCTCTTGTGGTTTCCCTCGCCATTTCTCCTGCAAACGTTCAAAAGAACGGATGAGCGAAACATTGAACGCGGCAATCACCCCCACGGTAAAGAGCGCGATAAGAATAATCGTGCCGGCCGCTTTACCGGTAAAATTGCCCAGCACATACGCGAAACCGAAGCCGATGAAGCCGCCACCCTGTCCGGAGCGCGCCATCTTCAGTAATTCCTTCGTGCCCTCACCGCTATACAAATGAAATAATCCCAAGACCGCGAAAAAACCGAGAATCAGTCCGATGAACCGCACCGCATCCACCAGAGTGGTCGTCCGACGCTTGAGAAACAAGAGCCCCGCGATGATAAAAAGAAACGGTAAAAGCCATTTCCCCCAGCCGAAGGTCAGCCCGAGCCCTGTGTTCAGCCACTCCCCCAGTACCCCCGCCGTATCAAAATACGCCAACAGGAAAAGCAGCGACAAAGCGAACAAAAAAACCGCCACAATGCTCCGCTTGGCATCGCTGTGCAGGATATCTTCAAAGGTAAACCCGTCGTCTTCCGGCTCTACCGGTTTCTTTTTCTTTCGTCCCATAGTGCAGTATGAATTTTTGTTCCAATAGCCAAAGTATAGCATAAAAAGAAGCCTTTCTTCAAAACAGAAAGACTCCCTTGACAACATTTTTTTAGGTTGTGCTCGGTATCAATGAATTGTCGCCAATCGACGCTTATCCTTCTTCTCTGATGCCGATCGATTCTTTTTACCTCCAATTTCTCCATTTTCAAACTGCCGCAGCAACTCATTGACCCGTTCGAAATCGGCTTGCTCTTTTTTTAAAATTTCTACAGCACCTTCATTTTGCACGCTTACTTCAATGGTGCTCTGCATGCCTGCAGCCAACGAATGATGCGCTGCGGATTCAAGCGCTACGGATCCAGGTATCTCTAGCCCCATACCATGCAGACTGTGTGATTTAACCAACATGTTTAATCCCACATCGACGAGTTCCGGCGGTTTGTTACTGGGATGCTTGTGGCGCAGCGGTTTAGCGCCCTTGACTGCTTCGCTTTGATTTATAAGTTGTTCGTCGAATCTTTTCATATCTATCCCTGCGGACTCTGAATTTTCTTCAAAAGATCATCGGCGTGCTGTTTTTCCGTGTCTTTGACAACACTTTTGGCTTCTTCTTCAAGAGCTGAAACTTCAGTTTTAAAATCGCTTTCTGCCTGATCCACCTCGGTTATCATCGTATCAAATGCGGCCTTGTATTCTGGATCATTTTCATCGAGCTTCACGCCAGCCTCATCATAGAGCTTATCAATGTCTGCCTGCTTGCCATCAATCTGCGCCTGAAAGGCATCGGCGACAATATCCATCGTCTCAGCTGAGACCTCCGCTTCCGGTTCGCCGGGAACCAAAGCGATGATCGCTCCCTTGCTTGCCTCGTCGATATCGTACGCTCTGATTTTTTGGAGTAGATCGTTCTTTGTCATAATTGTGCATTTGTTATTATAAAGGTAACATAAAATTACATCGCCATTAACCTTACAAAAAATCCGCTCGAAGCTTTGAGCTGCGCCAGCTCTCTCTCTTTCATTCTTATCAGCTCGGCCCGCTCCTCAGCCATCTTTTGCCTTTCTTCCATTTTATTTCTCACTTGCATAATTTTTTCCAACGCCCGTGCCTTAAGAGCATTCTTCTTTTCACTGAAAGTATTCTTTGCGCTATCCACGCGCATCTTAGCATTCATATAGGCACTCATCCCGCGCTCCTGCAAATTCTGAACTTTTTCTCGTCCAGATTGATAGATTTCACTTGCACCAGCCCTGACACTTTCTCCTACCTGGAAACCTTTCTCAACGACACTTTCACCGAAAGCACGAGACATGTCAGCTGCTCTGGTCACATGAGTCTCAACACCCTGCTTGACCGCTGTCCCGGCATCACGAATCATTTCCGGTGCGGCAAACGCCGTATTTAATGTTTTCTCCGCTCCTCCCTTGAGCGCTCCACCCCATGCTTTCATCGTCTCCAACGCACCACTAATCCGGCTTTTGAAAAAGCTCTTCACTGAGTCAACGCGAGCGCCCCCGATATCTTCGTACGATTTTGGTTGTTCAATAGATGCGTCATTGGCTGCCTCTATCGGCGGCGTCATTTCTTCTCGCGCTGAATCTGGTAACTCACGCTTCACTCCAAGATTTTTACGTTCTCCCAACATACTCGTTTATCGCTAATTATTATGAATTTATTACTTCTATTCTACTCTCATTCCTCTTTTTTACAAAGAAAAAAAGAAAAACGGGCGCTATACACCCGTTTTTTCTCTGCACTAAACCCATTATAGCACAAAAAACGCTCCCCCGCAAGAGGGAAGAGCGTTTTGAGAAGTAAGGCACATGTCCACCCCAGTCACATATTTTGATAGGACTGCTATTTATTTGAGATGTGAGCCAGCCTCGACGCCCGCTTCGCCGAATCGAGGCGAGTCTAGGCGGGCCGAGAGGCGGCTACGCCTTAAAACTCACACAAAAGTTACGTTTTCCTTGAATATGTGACGGGGGTAAATTACCGAGCTCGCGGCTGGCCCGGTTCGCGGTAGCCGGTACCGGCCGGGATGAGGCGTCCGATGATGACGTTTTCCTTGAGCCCCCGCAGACGGTCCTCTTTGCCCTGCACGGCGGCATTGATGAGCACGCGGGCGGTCTCCATAAAGGAGGCGGCGGAGAGGAAAGATTCGGTGGAGAGCGCCACTTTGGTAATCCCCAAGACCATCGATTCGCCGACGGCTTCGCTCCCCTTCTTGCCGATGGCAACTTCATTGGCTTCGAGAAATTGGTCTTTCTCGACGATGTCTCCGGGAAGAAGCACGGTATCGCCCGGATCAGTCACGCGCACCCGGGAAAGCATCTGACGGATAATCACTTCGATATGCTTGTCGTTGATGCCCTCGCCCTGCGCGGCATAGATTTCTTCGATTTCGCGGATGATGTAGCGATGCACCGCTTCCTGGCCCATCACCGTGAAGAGTTTGCGAAGATCGATATGCCCCTCAGAGAGGATGGCGCCGACGGAAACGAGATCCCCTTCCTTGACACGAAGTCCCACGTTGGCCGGAGCCTGATATTCATAGAGTTTCTTGCCCTGATCCTCAACCGTGATCTTGATGACTTTGGCATTGTCTTTGATGATCGTCTTCACCTGGCCGTCCGCTTCGGAAAGAATGGCTTCCGTCTTCGGCACGCGGGCTTCAAAAATCTCTTCTACCCGCGGCAGACCCTGGGTGATGTCCGAACCGGCCACACCCCCGACATGAAAGGTCCGCATGGTGAGCTGAGTGCCCGGCTCGCCGATGGCCTGAGCGGCCACCACGCCGACAGACGCTCCGAGTTCGACCAAGGCGTTTCGGCCGAGATCGATGCCGTAGCACATCCGACAGACACCGCGCCGGGATTTGCACGTCACCAGGCTGCGGATCTTCACCTTGACGATATTCTTCCTCTCGATCGCTTTGGCCTGAGCCTTGGAAATGAGGATGCCTTTCTTCACGATCACCTCCTTGGTGTCCGGATCCTTGAGCGTCTCGACGGTCGTGCGGCCTTCCACACGCAAAGCATAGCTATGGCCGATAGCGTCGGAATCCTCGCGGTAGAGATAGACGCCTTCCGTATCCTCGCAATCTTCTTCGCGGACGATGATGTCCTGCGCCACATCGACAAGGCGGCGCGTCAAATAACCGGCAGTCGCGGTCCGAAGAGCGGTATCTGCCATCCCTTTGCGGGCGCCGTGCGTCGAAATGAAATATTCGAGAACATTGAAGCCTTCTTTGAAGGAGCTCTTGACCGGCAGTTCGATGGTTTCCCCCGTCGGTCCGGACATGAGCCCCTTCATACCGGTCATCTGCACGACGACGGATTCGGAACCGCGGGCTTTGGAAAAGATCATCGAATATACAGGACCTTCCTTGTCGAGCGAGGCGCGCACCGCGTCGGTGATCTTATTCTTGGTTTCGTTCCAGATTTCGATGACGCGATTGCGGCGCTCCTCGTTGGTGAGAAGCCCCATATTATATTGGTCTTTCACCTCTCTCACCTGGATTTCTGCGGCCGCCATATGCGCCGGCTTTTCCTTCGGCACGATGAGATCATCCATGCCCCAGCTGATACCGGAGCGGGAAACAGCCCGGAAAGCCAGATCTTTCAGGCGATCGGCAAACTGAGCCGCTTCATCCTGACCGAGCGTCTCGAGGATGCGGGACATGAGACCCTTCAGATCCTTCTTCACCATTTCTTCGTTCACGAAACGGAGGCTCTCCGGAAGAATGTCATTCAAAAGCACGCGGCCGACAGAAGTTTCGATCAATTGGCCATTGTAGGAAAGCTTCACGGCGACATTCACATCCACGATACCGTTTTGATGGGCCAGGATGGCTTCATCTAGAGAGCCGAATATTTTTCCCTGGCCAAGGCCTTCTGGTTTGATATGCGTGAGATAATATATCCCGAGCACCATATCCAAAGTCGCCGACACGATCGGTTCGCCGGATGCCGGTTTCAAAAGATTTTTGGAAGAGAGCATGATGGTCGCGCTCTCATGGCGAGCCTGATCGGTGAGCGGCACATGCACCGCCATCTGGTCGCCGTCGAAGTCGGCATTGAACGCGGAACAGACCATCGGATGGAGGCGGATGGCCTTGCCTTCGATAAGTACCGGTTGGAATGCCTGAATAGAGAGACGATGGAGTGTCGGCGCGCGGTTCAGGAGCACGTAATGGTGTTCGATGATTTCGTCGAGGATTTCATACGCTTCTTCCGCTTCGGCGTCCACCATCCGACCGGCGGTACGGACGTTATGAGCCAGCTCTTTCTCGATCAATTTGTTGATGATGAATGGTTTGAAAAGTTCCAGCGCCATCTTCTTCGGCAGACCGCACTGATGGAGTTTCAATTTCGGACCGACGACGATGACGCTCCGTCCGGAGTAGTCCACGCGCTTCCCCAACAGGTTCTGGCGAAAACGCCCTTGCTTGCCTTTGAGAGCGTCAGCCAGCGAACGGAGCGCGCGGCGCTGACCGGTCGAAGCGGCGGTCGAGGCTTGGCCGCGACGAGCGCTGTTATCGAAGAGTGCGTCCACCGCTTCCTGCAGCATTCTTTTTTCATTGCGGGTAATGACTTCCGGAGCGCCGATAGCCATCAATTTTTTCAAACGGTTGTTGCGATTGATGATGCGGCGGTACAGATCATTCAAGTCAGACGTGGCAAAACGGCCGCCATCCAGCGCCACCATCGGACGAAGGTCCGGCGGGATGACCGGGATAGAAGTCGGAAGCATCCACTGGAAAGACAATTTCGCCGTCTCGAAACCCTGGTACACCTTCAGACGCTGCAGAAGCTTCTTCTGATCGGTCGCTTCGCTATCTGCCAGTTCGGCTTTCAAGACCTTCAATTGCTTTTTGACATCGATCTTTTCGAGAATCTTGCGCACCGCTTCAGCTCCGATGCCGGCCGTGAAAATCTGTCCGAAACGGCTGGAGAGGTTGAAGTACTCCACTTCGGAAAGAATCTGGTACGCGCGGAGATTGCGGATTTCATCTTTGGTGGAACGGTACTGTTCTTTGAGTTCCTCGAGAGACTTCTCAAAAGCTTTCGTATCTTTAGCTCCCGCTTTCAATTCTTTCTGTTTGCTCTTGTATTCTTTCTCCAGCTGTTCCAGCGATTGGGCTTTCAGATCATCATTCACCTCCATGATGATATAGGAGGAAAAATAAATGACGCGTTCCAGATCCTGCGGAGAAATCCCTAGGACGAGGCCGATCTTGGATGGCACGCCGCGCAAAAACCAGATGTGCGACACCGGCGTGGCCAGCTTGATATGGCCCATCCGCTCCCGCCGTACGATGGAGCGGGTTACCTCGACGCCGCACTTGTCGCAGACGATGCCGTTGTAGCGGATGCGCTTGTATTTGCCGCAGTAGCATTCCCAGTCTTTGGAAGGGCCGAAAATTTTCTCGCAGAACAAGCCATCCGGTTCGTAGCGCTGGGTACGGTAGTTGATGGTTTCCGGCTTGGTGATCTCGCCGTGCGACCACTCGAGAATCTGGTCCGGGCTGGCGAGCGTCAGGCGCACAGAATCAAAATCGCTCACTTTCGTAATATTTTCCATAAGTTTTGATGAAGTAAAAAATTTAAGAAAGTGAGGCGTTACACAGTGCTGTTCTGTCCTTCCAAAGAAGAGTCTTCAGATTCTGTTTTGGCGCCTTTCAATTCGACATTGAGACAGAGGCCTTTCAGCTCGTTCACGAGGACGTGGAAGGAAGCTGGCAGGTTCGGACTTTTAATCGGCTCACCTTTGATAATCGATTCGTAGGCTTTGGAACGACCCAAAACATCATCGGATTTGATCGTCAACATTTCTTGGAGCGTATAGGCGGCACCGTAACCTTCGAGCGCCCATACTTCCATCTCGCCGAAGCGCTGGCCGCCGAATTGCGCCTTGCCGCCGAGCGGCTGCTGAGTGATGAGGGAATACGGCCCGATAGAGCGCATATGGAGCTTGTCTTCGATCAAGTGATTGAGCTTCATAATATACATCACTCCCACCGTCGACTCGTTATCGAAGGGCTGGCCGGTTTTGCCGTCAGTCAATCTGATCTTGCCGTTCTCCGGAAGACCGGCCGCTTTCAATTCTTTCTTGATATCATCTTCCGACACTCCGTCTAAGGCGAGACTAGCCACTTTGTAACCCAGCGTCTTTGCCGCCCACCCCAAGTGCGTTTCGAGAATCTGACCGAGGTTCATGCGCGAGGCGACCCCGAGCGGGTTCAAAATAACATCCACCGGCGTCCCATCCGGGAGATACGGCATATCTTCGACAGCGGCAATGATGGAAATGACGCCTTTGTTGCCATGGCGTCCGGCCAGCTTGTCACCGACTGAGATCTTCCTCATCTGGGCCACCGAAACCTGGATTTGCTGAAAGACACCCATCGGCAATTTGTCGCCGCGTTCCCGGGAAAAAATTTTCACATCCACAATCTTGCCATGCTCGCCGTGCGGGAGATAAAGGGAAGAATCTTTCACGTCGCGGGATTTCTCGCCAAAGATGACGCGCAGCAACCGTTCCTCGGCGGTAAGGTCGCCTTCGCCCTTCGGCGTAATTTTCCCCACCAGGATATCACCGGAAGAGATTTCCGCGCCGATGCGGATGATGCCGTCTTCATCGAGATTTTTCAAACGGTCTTCGCCGATATTCGGGATATCGCGCGTCACGACTTCCGGACCGAGCTTGGTATCGCGGACATCGATGGAAAAGTCTTCGATATGGATGGAGCTCCACCGGTCGCCCTGCACGACGCGCTCAGAAATAATGATGGCGTCTTCATAGTTATAGCCGTCCCACGGCACGAAGGCCACCACCATATTCTGGCCGAGCGCCAATTCGCCATGATCCGTCGACGCGCCGTCAGCCAACATTTCCCCTTTCTCCACCAGCTGACCCTTCTCGACGCGCGGCACCTGGTTCATGCTGGTAAACGCGTTGGATTTTTCAAAACTTTGGAGGTTATATTCCGTATCTATGTGATCCTTTTTGGAACCGGCCCGCTTCGTCCGCCTAGACTCGGCGAGGCTGGCCATAGCTTCATCGAGGCGAGCGGGAGCCTTGGAACGCAGCACGATATGATTGGCATCCACGGCTACTACTTCGCCGGCAGCTGCGGCGAGTACCACCTGCCCGGAATCACGGGCCGCCTTGTCCTCGATACCGGTGCCGACGATCGGCGCCTCCGGCACGACGCAGGATACCGCCTGACGCTGCATATTCGAACCCATGAGAGCCCGGTTGGCATCGTCGTGTTCAAGAAACGGGATGAGCGCCGTCGCGATGGAAATACACTGCTTCACGGAAACATCCATAAAGTCCACCACCTCGGCCTCGATCGTTTCCGGGTGGCCTTTCACGCGAGCCTCTACCATCTGATCGACAATATTGCGATGTTCATCGATCTTCACACCAGCGTGGGCGATGATTTGCCGGTCTTCGACGATGGCATTCAGATATTCGATATCCAAAGTGACGAACGGCTTCACCTTGACCGTCTTGCCTTTCATTTTGTCAGCCACTTTCTTGGCTGTTTCCTCCGTCAAAAGTTCGCCTTGCTTGGCAACCGAAGCGATATCTTCTCGTAAAATACGATTTGTCAGCTCTTCTTTCTTGGCCGGCACTTCTTTCTTGACGAAAAGATACGGGGTCTCGAGAAAACCATACTCATTGACTCTGGCATAACTGGCCAAGTGGCCGACCAAGCCGATGTTCGGCCCTTCCGGCGTCTCGATCGGACAGATGCGGCCATAGTGCGAATGGTGCACGTCGCGCACTTCGAAACCGGCGCGCTCCCGCGTCAAGCCGCCCGGCCCCATCGCGGACAAACGCCGCTTGTGTTCGAGTTCGGCCAAGGGATTCACCTGATCCATGAATTGCGACAGCTGCGAACTGGAAAAAAATTCTTTGACAGCGGCGGCCACCGGACGCGGATTGATGAGCTGGCCCGGCACTACGGTTTCCCGATCGCAGGTGCTCATCCGGTCCTTGATATTGCGCACCATGCGATACATCCCGACGCGCAGCTTGTTCTGGATCAATTCTCCGACGGCTCGCACGCGGCGATTGCCGAGGTGGTCGATATCGTCGGCCCGGCCGTCCGGATCGTTGTTGAGACGGATCACTTCTTGCACGATCAAAACGAGATCCTCGGTATTCAAAATACGGTTCTCCTCTGTATCCGGCCGGTCGATGCTCAAACGCTGGTTCAGACGGTAGCGGCCGACAGAGCCGAAGTCATAGCGCTCGAAGTTGAAAAACATGGCGTTGATCATCTGCTTGGCATTCTCCTCGGTCGCCAAGTCGCCCGGCCTGAGACGCTTGTACACTTCGCGATAGGCTTCTCCTTGATTGTGCGCCGGGTCTTTGAGAAGCGTGGTCTCGATAAATTTATTCTCGCCATTATCAGTATCGGCAAAAGCCGCTTGGATGCGCTTCTCATCGAAGCCGAACGCCTTGAACAGTCCGGTAATCGGTAGCTTGCGCTTGCGATCGATCTTCACGGAGATCACTCCGTCCAGGTCCGTTTCGATTTCCAGCCAGGCTCCGCGATTCGGAATGATCTTGGCTCCGAACAGCTTCTTCCCCTTCTGATAGTCCATGGTAAAAAACACGCCCGGAGAGCGGATGAGCTGGCTCACTACCACGCGCTCCACCCCATTGATGATGAACGTCCCGCGCTCCGTCATGATCGGGAAGTCCCCTAGATAAATTTCCTGCTCCTTGACTTCGCCGGTCTGCTTCATGAGAAGCGAGGCTTTGGCCCGGAGCGGCGCCTCGTAGGAGATATTTTTGTTCTTGGCCACAAGAGCGCTGTACTTCGGCTCATCGAGATAGTAGTCTTTGACCGTCAGTTCCAGATCCTTGGTGGTGAAATCCACGATCGGATTGATCTCGGAAAAAAGTTCTTTCAGCCCCTTGTCCCAGAACCACTGATAGGAGTCTGTCTGCACCTCGATCAGGTTGGGGAGAGAAACCGTAATCCGATTATTGAAAAAACGCCGTTTGGAGAGAGAGGATTCCTTACCGAAAGAATCTTTCACCCGCAATGCTTTCTCTCGAATGGACATAAAAAGACACTCACGTGGACACTCCTTGCTTCAGGAGATCCGCCATCCGGCGGATGAAACAAGTAGGACAAATGAGATTATGGGATAAAACTATTTGATTGTGGACAGGGCCGTCGTCCGCACCATCGCGCTGAAATGTTAGAACTGATCTCAAAAATAGCTTTTAGACGCTTGTTGAGAAATTTCGAGTAGAAAATCATGAAAAAATAAGAAGGAGTATCGAGATACTTCGACGAGTTTTGAATGATTTTATGCCAAAATTTACGACAAGCAAGTCAAAGATTATTTTTGAGATAAGTTCAAGCTTCCTTCACTTAAGCAGCCATTCCAGCCCGCGTCTCGCCCTCCAGACCTGGCACCCACAGGCGATTCGAGACAAAAAAGTCTATATACTTTTCATCCTTCGACAAAAACTCAGTCATCGACTCCGAGCTCAGACTCGAGGAGGATGACCCTGAGCCCTGTCGAAGGGTCAAATAATACTCTTGACAGTAACAGGGTTCTTTTTCTTTGTCAACCCCGCACTAACTTTTGTCGATCTCTTTTTTTTCATCTCCCTCCATCAAACGGTTTAAGCTTTATTTAAGCTATTCTAATCAATTGAAGTTTCACAAACAAAGTACTGGATAAAAGTTAGTGCGGGGTCAAATAAAAACCAAAAACTGGCTCCCGGGGGCCTTTAGACTAAAAATATGTCATTTGTTTTTTTTCTGCTCCACAAAAATTTCAGTGGGAGCGAGCTTTCTTTCTCGCCACCCCAAAAGTATACCCCATGAAATAAATCTTGTAAAGCGCTCCCTTTTCTTCCTGCTCCCCTGCCCAAGGGGGACTCCCTCTCTTCGAGGGTGAAGGGTGAATCAGAGTTGGGTCAAGGTAATTAGACCATATAGTACTTTTCTTGCAATTGCAAGAAAAGTACTACGATGCAGATAAGATATGGAAGAAGTTTTTTTGTATTTATCTTTTTGTTTTGACAGCAAATGCATATACTTTCTTGACCGTTTCCGCAATGCGCATCGATGTATACCCCTCCGGCATTTCCGAATCCACCACGAAATCGCTCACATCAATCGGCTTCAAATCATTCTCTTTCAATAGTTCCTCCATCCCCTCGAACAGCCTCCGCCCCATATCCCGTCCTTCGAGCCACTCGCGAAATGCTTTTTCTTTTCCATCTTCCAAAAGAGAGAGCTTGCTTTTTTCTTTTCCAATTTTCAGATGGAATGTGTATGTCATAAAAGTACGCTCATCAAAACACAAACTAAGCACAAATTCCAAAACACAGATCCCAAAACATTTTCACGCAATTTGTGTTTTGACTATTAAACTCTGTATTTTGCTTTTGTGTTTTGGCTCCTTGTGTTTTTTACTTCAGTTTCTTCCAAAAGTTTCTCTATAAACCAGATTCTTTTCCAAACAAATCGACTCGACCTTTCTCGGAAACAATGGCGATATTATTCACTAACATCGTTCCGCTATCATCACGCACCCCCATCGAGTTCAAGACAAAATAAAGCTTTCCCTGCCTACCCGCAAGATCTTCAATATTTATGTCTCGAGTGACCTTTTCGTTGTTTGCACTTTTAAACACACGATACAGCATTGTATTGTCGAAAAATACAAGAATATAATCCTTATCATTTGGATTACCGGAAAATATATAGGAAAATCTTAATTTCTTGGCTTGAGCGGGAAAGGTTATATCATTCTTATTGTATAAAGCCGCACTCCGTATTCGAACCGAACCCACATAGCCACTCATCCCTTCAAAGGAATCAGAAAATTTCTGCACCGAGCTCAAAAAGAAAGGTTTCGCCATATTGAGCGTTGTAGTATGATTTACTTCTCGATTCAGCGGATCTCTGTCAAAAATAAACTCAAAAGAATTATTAAAACCGTCACCATCGGAATCACCGAACGGATTGACACATTCGCTACATGCGTAGAAATTTTCCTCCCAGCGCTTCCACAAGTAATCATACTTTCCTTCCTCCTGAGTCCGAATAATTACACTTTCTCGCGCTGCAAAGTCACCAAAAGATACCCCCTCGGCGACAGGCTTCATCCGAGAAAAATTATCTTGGCTTGATAAGTCTTGATCATCAAAAGTTATCGTCAAATCACGAGATTTTCCCTCTTCCCTCCACGTCAATACGACTTCATATATGTGATATGTGGCAAGATCAACCCTTACTTCAGTTCTCGTCTCGGTTAGAGAGTTATTTTTGACAATCCCACCAATGAGTTCCAATGGGATGGGAGCCTCCGTCTCTAAAATAATAGTCCTTCTGCTTTGCTCCACTTTTTTAACGTTAACTCCTTGGCTTTCTTTCTCTATCCAAGAAAGAATAGCTACCGGGGTTAATTCTAGAAAAGGAGTTACGTTTCCCGTCCTTACCGCGTAGCTGTCTTGTATAGGAATGAAAGCGAGGTCATACTGATCGGCGACATACAATTCTCCGTTCATTCTTTTTCCTTCAATACAAGTTTGTGGAAATTTTTTCTCACTAAACACTGTTGAGCCAGGTATCCGGGGCTGAAAAAACAAACACCAAGACATATTGCCATCCTTTCCTTCTATGCTTTCAAAAAAAGGTTTTGAGTCAATTTTTATCTTTTTTTCGACAACATAATCACTTTTATAGACGTGATCCAATAATTGAAAAGTGACCTTATTACTTGGAAAATACTGATTAAAAAAAGTTTTACCTTTGATGGTAAAACCAAAAAAATAACCTCCAAAAATTACTATTGCCACTGCAATAAAACAAATCAAAAATAAATTCTTATTGGGTATTTTATACATCTCTATGGCTGTTCTATCTACATTATATCATAGTCAGTTCTAGCTTCACAATTTGAAATAAAAAAATGCTCTATATATAAAACCTCTCTTCAAATCAGCATACAACTGATCCAGCATGTTGTGTTCAGAAAAGAACTATAGACTCAACTTCTTCCAATCGAAGTTCCAGGGGTCGGTCTTGCGGCCGGGGGCGATGTCTTGGTGACCAACCACGGATTTGATAGGATATTGTTTTTTGAGAGAGGCTATCAAATTATTTACCGCGGTATACTGGGCTTCGGTAAATCGCCCCGTTTCCGTGTTCATCATTTCAATACCGAGAGAAAAATTGTTGACGCTCTGCCGACCGTCCGGCATTTTGGAAACGCCGGCATGATAGGCGATGTTTTTATCTTCCACAAGACGATAAATCGTTCCTTTGCGGTCAATCAAAAAATGTGCGCTCACGCCATAATCCTCATATTCCTTGACGATACCGCTCACAGAATATGGATCCGCGCCATTCAGATCATATGAGGAATGCAGTACGATCGTATCGATACTGCGTGGTTTTGATGGCACAGAAAACCCCGAACTCATCAGACGATTTTCAATTCGGAACTCCCCTGTTTTTTGTTGATTGTTATTTGTTAGCTGTTCACTGTTATCTGTTCCCTGCTGATTGCTTGCCTCACTGGAGCTTTGTGTAAGCGGGTTATCGGCCGCCTTCTGTTCCACCAGATTTTTCACATCACGAGCAGCCTGCAGGGCAGATTGACCTTGTTCTAATTCTTCTATAATCGGTACTCTGGAAACATCATTGGTCACTGTCATCGGCGTTTTCGGCATACCAAAATAGAGGTACCCCGTTCCGAGTACCATAATAATAACGGTAGTAAGTAATCCAATGAGTCCCATGGGCTCATTATACTCTATAAAGAAAAATCCGCCTCGAGGCGGATTTTATTTCTTTAATTCCAAAGATCCTTCAGGTCACTTTTTCCCTTTTTTCCCGCCGCTCATAAGAAGCGTCAGAGCAGCACCCAAGGCGGCGCCGATGCCGGCGGCCACCATCGCGGCTTTTTCCGGATTTTTTTTGGCATAGCCCTCCACTGTCGCGTACGTACTGGCAAGCTGCTTCTTCACTTTAGCCACTTCCTTTTTAGCCAAAGCCTTGCTCTTATCCACCTGTGCCATCACCTTTCCCTTCAGCGCTTCTGCCATAGCCTCTACTTCGTTCTTTGCCATATGTTTCTTCTTAGTTAATTACTTTTTTATTAATACCTGGACGACCGGTCATCCCGATTGAAAACGTACAACACGAGAGAGATGAGAAGGATAAACGCTCCCATAAGCGTCTCGCCCACGCCAGGAAACCGATAAGCCGTACTCAAGAGCTGTGCCAATCCGACCAGGAGAAATATCAGCCCCAGAAAGGCGAACAAAAAAAGAAATACGCGCCGGGCGAGCTTTTGCGTGAATGCGTGCACCGCTTGGTGCACCCGATTCAGCGCTCCGTCGAACGATGATTGGATGCCCTTGAAGACGCTCTCCAAAAGAAGCCCCGTCCAGCCGGAGTCCATGTCATCCTTTTTTTTTCGAATTGTATTTTTCTCTTCCATACCCAGTGGTACAACTTCAAATAAATTAATAGGTTTTGTTTTTCTCTGTACGCCTTCTCAGACTTTTGAACCTTAACTATCAACAACACCACAGAAGAACTTCTTTGAAGTTGTCCCACTGGGCATACGCTTTGATTTCCGTATTCATAGTATAGCACAAGCGGTTTTATACGCAAAAATTGTCAACACTACATTCTTATGGTATGAAAAGAGTAAACAATATGAAAACAAAAATCATCTTTATCGGTGCCTCTGTTTTTTTATATGTATCTTTTCATATTCCCATCGCTTCAGCTGAAACAAAAAAAATCATCATAAGCGAAATCCAGATTACCGGAGGTAGCGGTCACACCAACGATGAATTTGTCGAACTCTATAATACAGAAAATACCGATCAGACGCTCACTAATTGGGAACTACGAAAAAAGACCAAGGGTGACGATTCTGCCCGCGGCGCGCTTTTTCATAAATTTGAAGGAAACTTAACAATATCCGCTGGCAAATATTTCTTGTGGACCAACAAAGACAGTAATGCTAATTTTATTGATCTCTTTGATATCCAAAGTAAAAATAAAACTTCCCCTAACTTGACTGATGATAATAGTCTCGGCCTCTACGACAATACCAATGTTCTCATTGATGCCATCACGTGGGGATCGGGACATAAAGGCTCATTTTCACCAAGCTCCCTCTACCCTGACAATCCTCCGGGGGGCAAAAGTCTCACGCGCGATGTCACAACTCTCATCTTGTCTCTTTCTGACAAACCCTCTCCTACCAATAGTCGAGATGAAACATACGAGGATCCACCCCCACCCATATATGCTTCTCATATCCGCCTCAACGAGATTCTTCCCAATCCGTCGGAAAAAGGAGAGGCGAACGAGTTCATAGAACTTTACAACGATTCCGATGAAACTGTCTCGCTTACCGGATGGTCAATCAAGAAAGATCGCTCTGAAAGCGGAAAATACCTTATCAAAGCGGAAGATTTCCCGAAAGGAACAGATATCCCGGCGGGAGGATTTTTTCTCATTCCGCGGAAGATTTCCGGTTTCATAATGGCAAACTCGAATAAGACCATTTCACTCTATGATCCGAGCGAAAAAGAAGCAAGTGCCGTATCGTACGCGACGACAAAGGAGGATGTTTCGCTCAATTACACCGCGACCGGCTGGCGGGGCAGCACCCCCACTCCAGGCACCGCGAACGTACTCAACAATCTTCCGGAAACCAGAGAAAAAGTTCCCAAAAAAGGCTACCGCGGGGTGGCGGTTGATTTTGATGCCCGAGGGAAAGATAGCGATCGCGATACGCTCAAATATACCTGGGATTTCGGCGATGGCCACAAAAGCTACAAAGAAAAAACCTCGCACGCGTATGAAGAAAACGGGACGTACACCGTGACACTCAAAACCAATGACGGCAAGGATGATACGGTAGAAACATTCACGATCAAAATAGAGTCCTACCCTCACCCGGAGGTGCGTATCACATCCCTCATGCCCAATCCGGCGGGAAACGACACGGACAATGAATGGGTCATGATAGAAAACAGGGAGAAGAAAACGGTCAATTTGAAAGGATACGGCATCGCCACCGGGTGGAAAAAACTTTCCAATCACCCCATTCGCGAAGATTTTTTCATTGAGCCGAAATCGGAAGCCAAGCTCACTCGCCTCTTTTCCCTTTTCACGCTCCCCAACCAAAAAGGCAAGATCGAACTCCGCGCGCCCGATGGCAAGGTACTGCAGAAGATAAAATACAAGCTGGAAAAATCCATCGGTGAAAACATCGTCTATCAGAAGAAGAAAGGACAAAGATGGAAATTTGAAGAAAGCATCATAAAAAACATTCTTTCTTCCGATACGCCGGAAGAAACAGCCGCGACAGATGAAACCGCGCCACCCGAAAACAATAATGAGGAAACTCCGCCCCCCACGCCCACGGAAAATGTTCAAGAAGAAAAAGAACCGGAAATAATTCCGCCGCCGATTTCTCTCGAACCTCATCGGCCCAAGCCTCAGGAGCTCTTGGCGTACGGGACGCGCGTCCGCCTGCCGGATATCATCACCCTCGCACCTCCTGCCACGGAAAAAGAAGCCTCGCTTCCAGAAACAGACTCTATCCCCCTCTCCCTTGCTGAGAGGTTTGCCTCACACATCAATACTTCTCTCAACGGACTCCTCAACGATTTCTAGATAGTCAAAAATCGTCTCGGGATAAGAAACTTCCGATCTTGCCCAGCATGTCTGCCATATCCCTGTAAGCAACGACAGTTTCAGACACCGTTTTCAGCGACCGTGACGGTTTGATGCCTTCTTTATAGAGACAGAAAATCGGTATACGGAAACTGTCTGCCCACCCGAGCTCGATGCCCTCGCCCGTCGCCGGATAGGAGACTTCCGCAATCACCACATCTGATTTTCCGATTACTTCTTTCGTATTGATGAATTGATCGGCCTCATGAGGCAGGAATATCTCATGCTGGGAATTGAGCCGAGAATTCCGCAAAGGCACATAGAGTTCATTTTTATAATCAAAGTTTTTTGAGTGGGCGATGTAAATTTTCATAGTGTCATCTTCTAATTTTTTGACCGAAAGACGAACCTACCAAAGGCAGCTAAAAAATCCAACTCCGTATACTGAGTCAGTATACCAATGCTGTTCGAGTTGGATCCATAGAGAAGTGTTTTGTTTAAAATTATGATAGAAATATCTAATTTAACACCATTACTCCTTATTAATTGCTCCCTGCTTCACCTAAAAAAACTTTTAGTGTCTTAGTAATTTCACTTTTTAATCCTGCCATACCATCATATTCTATTTGATCCTTGTCTACCCCCCGAGCACCAGCAAGAGCTCCCAAAAAAAAGGCTTCTGCTTGAGCTGGAGACTTTCCTTCCATAAAATCAAAAGCTGCACTCACTAAATCCGGGAACATTTCGCCAAGCTTCTTTGCTAACACTGGATCCCTATTTTTTAAGAATTCCCCAAATTCCTTGCCAAGATTTTGAGCTGGACTTTCCAAGCCTTGAGAACCTGTCCCTCTTTCTCTTATCATAATTTTATATATTACTGGTAAATATTACTAACTGTGTTTTGAGTATACCATAAAAATAACAGTACAAAAAAATAAGCTTCTCCGGAGCCTCATTTGTTAAGCCTGAGCGGGATACGAGAATCGAACTCGCGTCCCTAGCTTGGGAAGCTAGTGTACTACCATTGTACTAATCCCGCTTATTAATGTCTCTTGGGAAGTTTACCCGCCTTTGGCGGGCTAGTGTACCACCATTGCCTGCCCGCCCGAAGTCCCGATACATCGGGACAAAGGAGGGTACTAATCCCGCAACCTATACATATAAAAGCTTTTCAAAAAATAGTATAGCATACTGCTGTTTTCTTCATAAAAACTCCGGCTACACAGACAAGCCCCAGTTACATATCAGGGAAAATTCTTAGTAATGACACGTAAAACCCAGGAGACGACTACGTCTTCTGATATTTTTTAAGGGTAGCTGTTCCTAGGATATGTAACGGGGTAAACGTACATCAACCACCTTTTCAAACTGCTCTCCACCTGGTACACTAGGAAAGTATTTAATTTTTTATCTCTTGTCCATGCCTCCATTCTTTACGAAGATACGTATCGTACTCATCGTTCTTTTGATTCTCATTGTTACAGGAGGGTTTTATTTTTTTTCTTACGCCAAAACGCATAAAACAGAACTCGCTATAGGCTCTCTCAATCTTTTCCAGAAAGTCTCCCGGCTCCTTCCGCTCACTCCGGATACCAAAAAAGAAATCGAAGTAGTCAATACCCTCGTCGAGACTCTTACCAGAAAGGATGACCAGGTCCATGTTTTTCTGGTACTTTTGCAAAATAGCGATGAGCTCAGACCCGGCGGCGGATTCTTGGGCCAATATGCCCTCATCAAGGTAAAAAATGGCGAGGTCATATCGACCTTCGTGGAAGACGCCAACCTCCTGGATCAGCGTATCGTGGCCGATATCCCTACTCCTTATCCGTTTGTCCGCAAACTGCAGTTGAAAAAATGGAAATTCCGCGATTCGAATTTTTCTCCCGACTTCCCGACCAATGCCGAGAAGGCACAATATTTTTATCGTCTGGCTGGCGGTTATGAAAAATTCGACGGCGTCATCGCAGTCAATTCTCTCACCTTCAACAACATCCTCGCCTTGACCGGACCGATCCAGATCCCCGGAGATTCCAATATCTACACTAGTGCCGACGGCGCATACAAGCTGGAAGATCGCGTCGAAAGAGTCTATCTCGGAGAAGATGTCCCAGCTGAGCTGAAACAGAATCGCAAGCTGATTATGAAAAGGATCGCCGCCGAGATTATGAGGCGCGTCGCCACCGTTTCCAACATCCCAAAACTGGCTGAATTTACCCAAAAAGAGCTCCGGAATAAAGATATTATGCTTTATTTCAAAGACCCCGCCTTGCAATCGCTCGTGGAAAGCGTCCACTGGGACGGGAGCGTTGCTGAGGATTGGATCAATGATTACGTGATGCTCGTTGATGCCAATATGGGGGCACTCAAGACAGACCATTATATCAGACGCTCACTCGACTACACGGTTGATTTCACCGGTGAAAAACCGATAGCTACCATTGTTTATACCTACAGAAACACCGCCACTCACGGGGATTGGCGCACCAGCGACTACCACACCTATCTGCGCGCTTACGTGCCGAAAGGGTCGAAATTCCTCGAGCGAAAAATGATTAATGTCGTGACGACCAAAGAAGCCTTCAATAAGACGTATTTTGACGGATTCGTGGATGTGGAAATCGGGCAGAGCGATGTCAACACTACGCTCACCTATGAGCTCCCGGACACCATCACCCCTGAAAATTATCGTCTCCTCATCCAGAAACAGTCCGGCGTGGGCACCCTCCCGGTTACCGTCCATCTCAAAACATTAGGCAAGGAATACATCCAGAACGCTGACCTTCTCAAGGATCTCAATTTTTCTATCCAAACGGTAGAAGGGAAGAAATAAATCCAGCACCTTTACCACAGGATATTAAACCCTGCGGGGAAGGTTTGTATTTCCATTCATCCCCGTGGCAAGACCACGGAGTATTCTGGAAGGTGCTGGATAAATCATCTTGCGCCTTGTCATAATCGCCGATTAATTCTATCCTGTAATCATTACTATGCCAACACTTGATCCTTCAGAAGAAGTAAGCAATGACCACAAGCGCCTTGGCCGCGAGCTGGATCTTTTCGTGTTTTCCGATCTCGTGGGAAGCGGGCTGCCGCTCTGGACCCCCAAGGGGACGCTCCTCAGAAATCTCTTGGATGATTTCGTTTGGGAGCTTCGGAAAAAATATAACTACCAGCAGGTAGAAATCCCCCACATTACCAAAAAGGATTTGTATGAAATCAGCGGGCACTGGGATAAATTCAAAGATGATATTTTCAAAATCACTACTCGCGAAGGACATGAGCTCGCTATGAAGCCGATGAATTGCCCGCACCACACCCAGATCTATGCACGCAAACCGGTGAGTTACCGCGAATTGCCAGTACGTTATGCCAACACGACCATGTGCTACCGGGACGAGCAGACTGGGGAACTGAATGGGCTTTCACGAACGCGATCCATCACCCAAGACGATGCCCATGTTTTCTGCCGCGAACCGCAGGTCAAAGAAGAATTTCTGAAAATCTGGGATATTATCGAAACATTTTACAAGACATTCGGTTTTGCGTTGGAAATCCGCTTATCGTCTCATGATCCAGAACACCCGGAAAAATTCCTCGGCGACAAAGAAAAATGGAAACGCGCGGAAGACATCCTCCGCGACGTGACAAAAGAAAAGGGCACACAGACATTCGACGGAGTCGGCGAGGCGGCCTTCTACGGACCCAAACTCGATTTCATGGCCAAAGACAGCCTCGGCCGGGAATGGCAAGTGGCCACTATCCAGCTGGATATGAATATGCCGGAGCGCTTTGATCTCACCTGCATTAACGAAAAAGGAGAGAAGGAGCGCATTGTTATGATCCATGCCGCTATTATGGGGTCTATTGAAAGGTTCCTTTCAATTATCATCGAGCATCTGAACGGGGCTTTCCCAGTTTGGCTGGCGCCAGTCCAGGTCATTGTCTTACCTATCGGAGAAAAACACCACGACTATGCCAGAGAAGTAACGGAACTGCTCAAAAAAAACGCTCTCCGCGCAGAACTCAACCAAGACAATGAGTCGCTCGGCAAACGCATCCGTAATGCCAAGGTGCAAAAAATCCCCTATCTCATGGTCATCGGAGACAAAGAGGTAGAAGCGAAGACTGTCTCATTAGAACACCGCAGCGAGGGCTCGCTCGGGGTGCAGACGATCGAACGGTGCATCGAGATTCTCACAGCGGCCGTCTCTTCCAAAAAGTAATTGAAAAAACCATCTCGCCGCGGCGAGATGGTTTTTTGTTGTTGCACTCTTTCCTTACTGATTCGCCAGACTGCGGGAAAGCGCGAGCAACGCTTCAAAGTCATCATTTCCTGCTACCTTATTTTTCTTCTCATAACCGCAACTGCTGCAACGATGGATTATCACATCGTTCTTTCCTCCATGTGAAAACACCACCGGCTCCATCATCCCGCCACACGAGGCTGCTCGATCCCCCGGAAACATATCCACATGCTTGCTCCACAGACACTTCGGGCAATGGTTCGTATAGCCATCCCCATTGATCACACTCGCGCACCGTTCGCACCGGAAATCTTCTTTCTTTCTTTGAAAAGTTTTCACAAACGCGTTCCTGTTACAAGATGGATTAATTATAACAAACGAAAGCCTTTTTTGACACAACTAGCTACCTCCGTTTTCCCAAGATGCTATTGATGGCATCCTCATCCTGACAGGAATATTTATTGCTGGCGGAATAAAAACGTTTTTTCGGCCCCTCGCAGCCGCCGTTGTCCCGGTAGAGCGTCGCCAGCATCGGCATAAGAAATCCCGTATTCCGCGAGGTGAAGTAGCCATGGAGACGCCGGAGCGTCGCCTCCCGCGTGTTCTTGTCCATTCGCGTGAAGACGCTCATATCATCTCCCAACTTGCCGCTCCAATCGAAATGCACGAATACATCATTCGCTTTGGCAGAGTAGTTTGGGTGCCAAAGGAGCGCCCAGCACCAGTCCCCCGGTTTCTGCCACCAGCGCGAAAAACACGGTCCGTCTTCGATACTTCCGTCTTCTTGCAGTCCGACGCCGCCCTCGATATAGTCAAAGAGCCGCAGATATTTCTCGTCCACAATGTCATTGGTCTGCGCCCCGATCAAGATTTTCATTCCCAAAAAATCGGCATATTCGCGCATACCGATAATCACCTCCGGCATGACGCTTTGCGAAAGGTCTCCCGCATCCTGATAAAATACCTGTCCGAAGAGAAAGCTCTGAATTCCCATGTCCATGGCTTGTTCCGCTATATACTGTACATATTTGCGATATTCCGCCCGTTCCAGAGACGGTTTGCAGGTATGTTCGCCCCAAAAATTCTTGCTCCCCGGACGGCACATGTCATCGAAATCAAAATCCCGCTCTTCGGCCGGGTAGTAATAATTGGCCGTCGTATCGATAGCTTCCGCGATGAACATCCCGTAAACGGTGTTGGGTTTGGTAACTTTCTTTTGGATTTTCCCCGCGAGCTTGAAATCCGGCGGCCGGAGCCACGTCTCGAGCGCCCGATGGAGATAATAACACTGGGAGCGGTTGACAAGCGCGATGGAACTGTTGATATCACCGCCATAGCCCGAAAGAAAACCATCTGCCACGCAACCCTGTTTTTTCATCCGTTCTAGCGAGGGCGGTGGCGGCACAAGCATGACAGGAGAAACTCCTTCCGTTTTTCCTTCCTGCGAAGCGCCGCCTTCATCAAAGGCCGGCTGTTCATCCACCCAATCGGTGAGCGGAGGAACCGGCATTTCTTCCGGTGGCGCGATAGCCGCTTCTCTGTTTTTTTCGGAAAATGGCGCAAAGAAAAAAAGCCCGCCGACAACAAAAATCACGACAGGAATGGAAAAGAAAAGATGTTTTTTGCGAAGCAGCTTCGGCCGCTCCGCCGGATAGAGTGGTAACATAATATGTGCAAAGAGCACATACAGTATACACCTTTCTGGAGTAAACCTCGAGAGTAAGCCCCGTTAGATAACTTCCAGAGGTATTAGACATTGTTCTCGAATGAAAGATACGCTCCTCACAGACAGCTCGACGAAACCATAAGATTCTCTAACGGGGTAAACAAAAAACATCACGAAAGTTGTTTTATTTTTCGTATATGAGCAAAACAAAGCGTCTTAAGTTCTATGAGGTATACCAAGATGTAGCAAACTTAAAGTTTTTTCAAATCCTCAATACTAATGTATTTGAAAGAATCAATAACTTTGTCAGCGCCACCTAACTCTTCGGCTGTGTGCGTAGTGGTAATCCCAATGACTTTCATCCCTGCTGCTTGTGCAGATTTAATACCTGAAAGCGAATCTTCAAAAGCCACACAATGTATAGGATTTATCAATAATTTCTTCGCAGTCAAAAGGTAAATCTCAGGATCCGGTTTGCCTTTGGATATCTCCTCAGCAGTCACTATTTTTTTGAAAAACTGACGGATATTCAAACCATCCAAAATAAAATCCGTATATGGTTTACGGGCGCTTGTTGCTACAGCAAAAGGAATATTGTGTGCTTTGAGTTCGTGGAAAAATTCAAGTAATCCTTCAGTCAGTGCTACTTTTGATTTGAATAGGAAAATTGCGATTCCCACTCTTTCTGCTGAATATTTTTCAAGCTCATCGGAAGATAATTGCCTATGAAAAAGGGAAGAAAAGATATCCGCTTCGGTTCTGCCAAAAACATTGTGTTTAAACTCATCTTCCGTCAAACGAAAACCATACTTCTGACACCATTGCCGCCATGCCTCTTGATGAATGCGTTCATCATCGATAATGACGCCATTCATATCGAAAACAATAGCTTGAAACATATAGGTATTGTAACTTTCTTACCTTTTTCTGTTTATTTCTATTACTTTGAGCGAGAGACCCTCCTCCGCTACGCTACGGACGGGCAGGCGGGAATCGCTATTACTTAGAGCGGGGATACAAGAATCTCCGCCTGCACCCCGCCAAGGCGGGAAGCATTGCGGGCAGGGAACCCGCGTATCTCGCTTGTTCCAAAAACTGCAAAATTTATAATGTAATCAGCGGGTGGGCGCTGGTGATTGTTTTCACTACGACGTTGTATTTCGCCGTGAAGGCCCGAGTAGCGACTCGTTTATCTTTCCATTTTATTTCATACGCGGAAATTTTTTCTCCCTCTTTGACGACCAGGTCAACTTCTGATCCGGTCCGCGACCGCCAAAAATAAAGACTTTTTTTCTGTCCAGCCAGCATATTTTGCTTGGCAAATTCCGCTACTACCCAATTTTCCCAAAGATGCCCAATATCCGACCGCAACGGATTGGAGGAAAACTCATTCAAAATAGCATTGCGCACCCCCGTATCCCAAAAATATATCTTGTGGCTCTTGGAAATTTCTTTCCTCAGATTGGTGCTGAAGGCCGGTAAACGGAAAATAACAAAGGTCTGTTCCAACAAATCCAAATAGCGCTCCACAGTAGCTCTGGCCATTCTCAAGCTGGAAGCTAATTCATTGGTCGATACTTCGGATCCGATTTGATGCGCCAGTAAAGCCAGAAGTTTCTTGATCAATTCTGGAGTTTTTATCAGCCCCATTTGCAAAACATCCTTGAAGAGATAGTCGGAAATGAGATTCAAAAGATATTGCTTTTTACCGCTTTCCAAAATCACCTCCGGATAACTTCCAAAAACAACGGCCTGCATCAAAAGCTCAGATATCTGATGGGAAAAATCCCTTTCTATTTGGTCGTCAGTATAAACATCGGCATACCACTCCTTGGAACGTACTATTTCCCCGAACTGCAATGGCGTAACGAATAATTTTTCATTTCGCCCAGTCAAGCTTTCCGCCGACTGATTCAGCAAATCAAGGCTGGATGATCCTAAAAGAATAATTTTTGAAGACACATCTGAGTCATACCACCCTTTTACGATTGAGCCTATCTGAGGCAAGCGCTGCGCTTCATCGATTATCAGATAATCCGGATTGCCAAAACTCTGCATCGCTTCTTTCGGAGACAACGAGGCAGCAGAAATTATTTTTTGTTTATCGATATCTACGTCAAAATTCAAGAAAAGACTCTTTTTTGTCTTCAGCGCGTACTTCACCAGAGTGGTTTTTCCCACCTGTCTCGCTCCGATAATAATCATTATTTTTGGGGAGATAAGGTAACTCATGAACTTATTCTCCGCTTTTCTAGCTATATACATACTTTAATCATACAAATAACCGTACATTTTGTCAAGTGAACATTACAAAATGTAGTCTTCTTTAGTTAGATGAGAGAGACGGGAATCGAACCCGCGTATCTAGCTTGTCCCGAAAACTTCAAAATTTTAATTTTAGCCGTTTTTGTGACCCCGAGTCTTTGAGCGGGTAAACGGAATCGAACCGTCATCCACAGCTTGGAAGGCTGTTATAATAACCATTATACGATACCCGCAATTGCCATCTTTTACCTCGTTCCCATTGTATACTACATAAATTTTGAAGCTCGGAATCCTCGGAAATCTAGTTTTGCTTTCGCTCAAAGATTTTCGGGAGAAGCTTGCCCGCACCGCATACGCGGAGCGTTTCGGGCGGGGCTGGCGTACTACCCGCCTCGACTCGCGACGCTCATCGACGCGAGGCCGGCCATTGCCTGCCCGCCACACTGCATAAGCTGTAGGTGGGTACTATTTACCCGCGCTCCGTCGGCCAGAGCCTTTGGCGGCGTGCGACCCGTAATCCCGCCGTAGCGGGACGAAGAGGAGGGCTCTCGCTTATTTTTCAGGTATCTACTTCTGATCGACGCCCCGCAAACCGGTGAAAGGATCCTTGTAACGTTGTTCTTTCGGTACGCCGAGATCAATTAACATTTTTTCCATGGCTTCGACAAACGGGAGTGAACCGACGAGATAGTACAACTTTCCAGGAATATCGTCAATATATTTGGTAATCATCGGCACACAGATATACCCGCGTTCATCGTTTATCGGCTGACAGACCTCGTCTGATTGACTGAGTACCGTGATACAGCGAAAATGCGGCAGAGGCAGAGGCTTGATCTCTTCACAGAAAGCGGCATCTTTGAGAAAGCGATTGGAATACAAAAGGGTAAAATCACGGGTACTGCCTTCATGCGCCGCTTGCTTCAAAATACTTCTCACCGGGGTGATGCCGATACCACCGACCAGAAACACCACCGGGCGCAGATCTCCTTTGGGTACGGTGAAAAATCCTACGGCTTTGGTAATGGTGATCGTATCGCCTGGCTGCATCTGCCAAAATGTCTGCTTGAAACCGCTCATTCCACGGCGCATAGCGAAATGCATTTCTGATTCGAAGGGAGAGGAAGCAATAGAGAAAGAGCGCACCGGCCCTTTGGGATCCGGAGCGACGAGTTTGGGTAGTGTCAAAGCCACATACTGGCCAGCCTGAAAAATATATCCCTCTGGTTTGTCAAAAATAAAAAGGCGGGTGCCATCGGCTACCTCGCGTGTTCCTTTGAGAGTGAGAGTGTATCCTTGCATACTTTTTTTCTCCTCCTCCCCTGCGAAGGGGAGGGTAGGGAGGGGTGGTTTACGATTCACAATTCATAATTCCTGATTCTTGATTCTATTTTCTCCTTCCCTAGTGTACTTTTTTTCCTGTCTTTCAGTATAGCCAGAGAAAATCCGACTGTCAAAAAGTATCCCTACACGATATCACGGAGGATATTCTCGTACTCCCCCAGCTCGAGGAGCATCATGAGCACTTTGGCCAACTGGTCGCTATCGTGCCGGATAAAAGCCCGCGTATGAGCAATGGCATCGGCCTTATCCAAACGCACCCGCTCCGCACTCAAAAGATTGGTTTCCAATACACGATACTGGCGCTTCTTGCGAGCCGTTCTCTCAAAAGGCACGAGCTCGCCTTCCTGCTTATATTTTTTCATCAACCGCTGGCTCGGCTTGCCGATATTGTTGGTAACGAAATCGACCCTTCCTCTCCCTAGATATTTTTCCGTGGCATCAATGTAGTCATCGAGCGTAAACCCCTCTGTCTGACCTTTTTTATTTACCAGATTGCAGTTGTACACGACTTTCGCGTGAGACTTTCGGATAGCCTCTGGGATACCATCCACCAAAAGATTCGGCACGATAGCGCAATAGTGACTTCCCGGACCGATCACAATCAGATCGGCAGCCAGAATTTTTTCAATCGCTCGCGGATTGGCTTTTGCCTTGGGGAAGAGATATATCTTGGCTACTCCCTGCTTGCTGATTTCAAAATTATGATTGATTTCACTTTCTCCCTGAAGCAGAGTCTTACTCTTCAGTTGGAGAAAAAGCTTCGTATCCGCATTGGTCACGGGGATCACTTCGCCTTTGACATTCAAAATTTGGGCGGCTTCAGCGACGCCAAGAGAAAAATTGCCAGTAATCTTTTCCAAGGCGGAAAGAAAAAGGTTGCCGAAACTATGGCCCGATAAGCCACCATTCTCAAATCGATAATTCATAAGCTTCCGAAGCATCTCTGAAGAATCTGACAGCGCCACCAGACACTGGCGCACATCGCCCGGCGGCAAAACTCCGAGTTCGTCACGCAGAACCCCCGTCGAGCCGCCGTCATCGGCCATAGAAACGATGGCCGACAGTTCGATCGGATACTTTTTCAGCCCGGACAAAAGCATGAAACTCCCCGTCCCCCCGCCGATAGTCACTACTTTTTTCATAAGATTCAAAATTATACGATATTGAAACCATAGCATGCTCAAAGTATTCTTTCAAGAAAAAAGCCTAGTCCGCAATGCGTCTAGGCTACCTGTCCATCCGGTCAGGCTCGGTATTTTTTACAGCGTCCGAGAAAACGCGAGCAGGTCTTCGAATGAATTGAAGCTCACTTTCTGCCCCAGCTCCTCCTTGACAATAGACGCCACCTTTGCGAGAGCCCGCTCGAGGTGTGGAACTTCTTTTTCCGGCGGCAATACTTTCGCCATCTGCTCAAGCTCTTCCCACGAGTAACGCCCGCGATTTACCCACCACGGAATAGTAGATGTCACGCCATAGGCCCAGTGCCGGCGGCATGCCTCTTCCAGAACAGTCCGCATCGCATCCACCTTCTTGTTTGAGACGACACGATACCGGAAGTCCCGATTGAGGTGTAATGGTTTAGTGTCTGGAAGCACCTCTATCCACTGGCCGTTTTTTCCTTCTGTTTCATCCCGACTGAGGCGCGTAACCCGATACCGACCGGCTTTGATAGTGAGGATATCTCTCCCGTACTTCTCGAGAAAAGCGATCCATTTGAGCCCCCAATGTAGCGGCTCGCCCGGAAGTCCGATGAGAAGAAAGACGTGTGTCTGAATACCGGCCTTCCTCAAATTGGACAGAATAATACCGTAATTCTCGGGCTTATTCCAGGTCTTTTCCGCTTGTGCCAAAGTCTCCGGTGCTAAAGATTCGAAACCGACCATAACATCGCCACAGCCCGCTTCGGCCAGTGCATCGCATACATCCTGTTTTACTAGGGTATTGTCTGCCGTCATATAGCAGTCCCATGTCGCGGAAAGGCCTCTCTCCTTGAGTCTTTTTCCTAATGCAATTTGGCGAGAAACCGGAAACATCGCACTGACAATCTCAAAACGAGACGCGCCTATGGCCAATATGTGCTCCGCCATTCGACGTGGGCTCATTTCACGTGGCTTACCGTGAAATGTAGCGCTTCCGGCCTCGATTGCACAAAAATCGCAGCGGTCTTTCGTGAGACAATTTGACGCCGGGTAAAGAGAGGGAACAAAATCGGGCGACCACTGACGCACGCTACCGTCAAAAACCGGCGTTGGCAAGGTTTCGAATGGAATCGGCAAGGATACAGGATTAACGATTACTCTGTTGTCGCCACTTCTCCACACTGTCCCCGGTGCGGATGATGGTGTCAAGGTTTCAGTTAAAACCTCCAGTGCACGGAAGCCTTCTCCCCAAACTATGGCATCACAGTAGTCGAACATCTCGGCGAATTGCGGAAGCAAATAGGCACCAAGCGGCCGCGCCCAAAAGTTGCCACCCATGACCACGAGTGTATTCGGCAACGTCTCTTTTATCATCGCAGCGAGGATGCAACCTTGAACGAATTGCCTTTCGTCAGCGATGCTGATCCCATACAAATGAGGACGGACGTTTTTCGCAAATGGAACTTCCGCGTGAGCGAAGTACGAATACCATAGATGCTCTTTGCGATTTCTTATCGCATCGAGCATTTTCTCGATACTGCCGTCATAGTAATGCGACACGTATGTGACGTTATTGCGCTCCACGACGAATTTGTCTTGCGTTATGATACCGCTTGAAACGCGCTCGAATGTCATCCGTGCATCGTAAAGTGCCTTGATATCGCTTTTCGAGTCGCGGATAGTTGCCAGCGCCTTGTCGATAGTCTCTCCGCCGTGCTCGCGTAAAACGTATTTTAATCCGGCGATGTGCCCATAGTGCTGGGTCACTTGGTGACCACGCTCTTGGAGATACGCCGCGAGCATCGAGATGCCGGCAGGCAAATGCCATACCGACGATACCGGCGGATAGTTGAGTATCACTCGACGTTTAGGAGTTGCTATGAGAGTGACGAGCGCAAACTCGCTTTTCACAACGTCATCGTTGAAAGTGATCGTGATGACCGGTTTAGGCGTAGTCGGTACTGTCAGCCAGCCCATCTCACTCCGATAATTAACGGTAACAGGCTCAGAAACGGTCAGACTTTTGCCTTCGGGGATGGAAACCATCCGCCCGTCAGCAAAATGCACGTACGTTACCTCATGGCGATTCGACGTGTCACGCTGGTGAACAGTCACCGCGTACGAAACATCAATGTGGAAGAGATGTAATGCACACAGAATTGCGAAAAAACAGAGAAGCTTGTTCGGTTTCATGAGTCCTCCTACAAGGGAAGTTGGTGAGTGATATTGTTAAAGAGCCTTATACAAGCCTAAACTTGTCTGTCGCTCTTTGGAAAAAATCCTGATACGACTTGCATTTATAACACAAGCCCGCTAAAAATACAATAGTTTACAAAAAAGCTGGCTTCAAGCCAGTCATATAACATTCAAAAGTTTCATAGGGTTAACCGTTTGCATCAACGGGGTGACAAATCAAACAAATGGTTTTCCCCCCGCCGATAGTCACTACTTTTTTCATAAAAATGATTTTTTTCTAAAGTACGCCCTGATTGCTTCTTCATAACCATTTACAAAGTCATAGTGTTCCATATCTGCCTCTATAATCCAGGCATATTCTGTATGTTCATGACTCAAAGTGACCTCGCCGGAGATATAAGAACAATCAAACCCAGCCAGAAACACCCACTCCCCATTCGGAAACTGGCGTCTGAAAACGTGGAACACTTCTCCCACGATAATTTCTATCGAGCCGCATTCTTCTCTTACTTCCCGCAAAAGAACGTCTATAAGCGGGGTTCTCTCTTCACTTTCCGTAATTCTTCCGCCGGGGATTTCCCATTTTTTCCCACTCGGATATTTTTCAGATGCGAACTCCCTCAAGATAAGCAACTTGCCATCCTTTGCAATAAAAGCCTTGAGACCAACAAAAAAGAGCTTGTTATCTTCCATAGCTTGCATGAGAGAATTATTCTGTCGGAGCACCCGGAATCCCCGCCTGCCGTCGGGCAGGGAACCGGAACTAAAATTTGGTCGGGGTGCTGGGAATCCCCTTCGGGCCTGGGCTATCCTGCGAGACAGGTTAGCCCTTCTCTTCCCAACGCAAGTGAAGCAGTTCACTTGCTTCACCCGCCTTCACTTCGTTTTGTCGGGGTGCTGGGAATCGAACCCAGTCAACATGCTCCTTCACCCCAGTCGCATCTTTTCCGTCGGAGAGCCGGGAATCGAACCCGGACTACATGCTCCCAAAGCACGCGTACTGCCACTATACTACTCTCCGGATTGAGATGCGACGGGGCAAGAAGCATGCGTACTATCCGCCTCGACTCGCTTCGCTTGCCGACGCGAGGCGGGCCGGTATACGACACCCCGATAGCTATAATCCCGCCGAGGCGGGATTATAGCTCTATCTTTTTTTCCGCCATCCGCCAACCGGCGGAGCGGGGTTGCAGATCCTCAAACTATCTTACCGCTTCTTTCAAGGTCTTGCCAGCGGTGAACTTCGGAACCGTCATAGCCGGAATCATAATCTTGGCCTTTGTCTGAGGGTTGATCCCCTCGCGAGCGGCACGATTGGAAACTTTGAAGGTGCCAAAGCCAGTGAGAGTCACTTTGTTGCCCTTGCCGAGCTCCGCTGTGACACAATCGATGACGCATCCCAAAACTGCCTCTACATCTTTCTTGGCAAGCTCAGTTTTGTCAACAACCATGTGAACGAGTGTATCTTTATTTACATTTTGCATACTTTTCACCTGCCCTTCTAGTTTAGACCCGAGGCGCATTCGCCGCCGGAGCGCAGATTACTTATCACCTGCCTCTATTCTAAGCCTTTTTTCTAAAGAGTGCAATCCCTAAGCCCCGTTAGAAGTCTGTCAAAACCAACCATGAAGACTCCTTATCTGAATATCTTTAGTCGCCTGTTTTTAACCATACGCCCCAGTCAGACTTCTAACGGGGTAAGCCATTTTGCTCATCTACAAAATTGAGCACAGACGGACAAATTACCTTGCATACTCGATCGCCCTCGTCTCGCGGAACACGTTCACTTTGATCTCGCCCGGATATTTTAGCTCTTCTTCGATACGCTTGGCAATATCGCGCGCCAGCTTCATAGCGCTCAAGTCATCCGTTTTCTCCGGATTGACGAATATGCGCACTTCGCGTCCGGCCTGAATGGCATAGGATTTCTCCACCTCCGGAAAAGAGTTGATGAGCGCTTCCAATTCTTCCAAACGCTTGATATATTTCTCTGCGGTTTCTTTGCGCGCCCCCGGACGAGCGGCAGAAATAGCGTCCGCTCCGGTCACAATGAACGATTCAGTGGTTTGGTGCGGGTATTCATCATGATGGCATTTCATCGCATCGATGACGTTCTGCCCGATGCCGAACTTTTCCAAAATACGCATCCCGATCTTCACGTGTGTGCCCTCGATCTCATGGTCTACCGCTTTGCCGATATCATGCAAGAGCCCAGCCTTCTTGGCACAGGCGACATCCGCTCCCAATTCAGCGGCCAAAGCGCCCGCCAAATAGGAAACTTCCAAAGAATGGAGCAAAACGTTCTGTTTGTAGCTGTACCGGTAGCGCAGACGCCCCAGAATATAGAGCAGTTTCGGATGCAGTCCGGCAATCCCGGCATCATAGGCCGCCGCTTCGCCCGATTCCTTGATCTTCGTATCCAGCTCCTTCTTGGCCTCCTCCACCGCTTCTTCGATGCGCGCCGGATGGATGCGTCCATCGGCTACGAGTTTTTCCAGAGCGATGCGGGCGATTTCGCGCCGCACCGGATCGAAGCCGGAGATGATCACCGTTTCCGGCGTATCGTCCACAATAAGCTCTACGCCGGTTTCCTTTTCCAGCGCCCGGATATTCCGGCCTTCCTTGCCGATAATCTTTCCTTTTACTTCGTCGGAAGGAATAGTCACCGTGGTCGTCGTAAATTCAGAAACATGGGAACGGGCATATTTCTGGAT
>Ga0209211_10002023_pt1 | contig 36088 bp, 26 predicted proteins | sample RifGroA2_FD_183992 | JGI IMG/M metagenome (GOLD analysis project Ga0209211, IMG submission 183992) | Groundwater microbial communities from Rifle, Colorado, USA - Groundwater A2 (SPAdes) (version 2) | ecosystem: Environmental > Aquatic > Deep subsurface > Groundwater | place: Rifle, Colorado... | reverse complement strand
GGCCTGCACCCGCCAGTCGGCACGGGACAGGTATTCGTTGATGCTGCTGACGGCGTCGACATGGCTGCTGGGGCGTGTGGACATCGTTTGCTCCAATATGTTGTGGTTAGCGCATTGTATGGACGCAGCATGTAGTAGTGATTGATATGGATCAAGCGTGCAAAAATTCTTATGGCATCAGGTGGCGCCATGAAAAATGGCCAGCCGGTTGTTGCCGGGCTGGCCATCGTGATGCCGGGTAGTGCGGCCAGGGTTGGCCGCAGCCTCAGCCGGGTGCCGGCATCACGATGCTGCGCTGGAAGCGCAGCAGGCTGCTGCCCGGATTGTGGTAGCGGTAGCCGTGCTCGGTGCCGTAGCCGGCGGTGTCGCCCGCTTGCAGCGTGTGCTCGCCGCCGGCACAGGCCAGTTGCAGCGTGCCGCTGTGCACTTCCACGATCTCGCCGCAGCCGGCCGGGTCCGGCGCGGCCAGGTAGCTGTCGCCGGGCGCCAGCTGCCACTGCCACAGCTCCAGCGTGCAGCCGGCCAGCGCCAGGCTGTGCAGTAGGGTGGCGTGGCTGTCGCTGCTGTCGCCCTGCCACACCCGCACCGGCGCGTCGCTGCCGGGCGCGCGCACCAGTTCGGAAAAGGTCAGCCCCAGCGCGCTGGCCAGGCGGTCGAGGGTGGCGATGCTGACATTGCTGGCGCCGGCTTCGATGTTGACCAGCATGCGGCGGCTGACCTCGGCGCTGGCGGCCAGTTTTTCCTGGCTCAGGCCGCGCTGCTGGCGCGCTTCGCGCAGGTTGCGGGCGACGTGGCTGAAGACTTGCAGGGGTGTGTGTTCGCTCATAAGTGCAATATATTGCTCATCAAACGAGTTGTGCAGTATAGTGCACAAAACTGAGCCATCACCCTACACGCGAGCCTTGCCCATGTCCACCATCGCCCTGCCCGCGGCCCAGCCGCCGCGTTCCCTGCTGCCCGACCTGTCGCTGGTCGGCGTCACCCTGATCTGGGGTGGCACCTTCCTCGCGGTGCAGACCGCACTGCAGTGGAGCGGCGCCTTCGTCTTTGTCGGCATGCGCTTTGCCGTGGCCGCCTTGCTGGCGCTGCTGCTGTGCCGCCGCCAGCTGGCCGGCCTCAACCGCACCGAGCTGCTGGGTGGCATCGGCATCGGCGTGATCCTGTATTTCAGCTACAACCTGCAGACGCTGGGGCTGGGCCATATCGCCAGCAGCACCTCGGCCTTTCTCACCGGCTTGTACGTGCCGCTGGTGCCGCTGCTGCAGTGGGGGCTGTTCCGCCAGCGCCCGGGCTGGCTGGCGTGGGCGGGGGTGGCGCTGGCGTTTGCCGGCCTGCTGCTCTTGGCCGGGGTCGATGGCCTCAGCATCCGGCTGGGCTTAGGCGAATGGCTGACCATCGCCGCCACCGTCACCATCGCGCTGGAAATCTGCCTGCTCAGCCGCTTTGCCGCCGGCTGCAACGCCGGGCGCATGGCGCTGGTGCAGCTGGCGACGGTGGCGCTGCTGTCGCTGGCCAGCGCGCCGCTGGCCGGCGAGGCGCTGCCGCAGTGGCAACCATTGTTGCTGGTCAGCGTGCTGGCGCTGGGCGCGGCCACCGCGCTGATCCAGATCGTGATGAACTGGGCGCAGCAGACGGTGCCGGCCACCCGTGCCACCATCATCTATGCCATGGAGCCGGTATGGGGCGGGCTGATCGGCTGGCTGGCCGGCGAAGCGATGAGCGCCGGCAAGGTCGGCGGCGCGGCGCTGATCGTGGCCAGCGTGCTGCTGAGCCAGCTCAGCGCGCACAAGGCGACGCACGCGCCGGCCTGATCCTGACGATGCAAAGTAATGCGGCCAACCTTGCCCAAGGTTGGCTGCATTGCTTTGTGCCGCGTTCAGAACCTGTTCAAGGTCTCGCGCGCTCACGCGAGACAAGGCAACAACGGCTGAGGAAGCGGCGTTGAGCTGGATATAACCTGCATGCCGAAGGCGTTCTTAACGCCGTATCGCCCCATTGCGGTGTGTCACAGCAGACATCCAACAGGTTCTCAGCGGCCGCCGCCGGGGGTGAAAGCCATGCCTTCCTGCTCGCCCAGCGGGCGCGGGCAGAGGTGGGATTCGAACTGCCGCGTCGCCGCCGTCCACGAGTAGCCTTCGGCCACGCGCCGCACCTGGTCGCGGTCCAGCGTCAGCGCCTGCAGGCAGGCGGTGCGCAGGTCCTGGTGCAGCACGCCGCCGCCGCTGGCACCGACCACGTCCAAGGGGCCGGCCACCGGGTAGGCGGCCACCGGCGTGCCGCAGGCCATCGCCTCCAGCAGCACCAGGCCGAAGGTGTCGGTCAGGCTGGGGAACACGAACACGTCGCCGGCGCGGTAGAAGCGCGCCAGCTCGTGCTGCGGGAACACGCCGGCAAAATAGACCTCCGGATATTTGGCCTTCAGCTCGGCCAGCTGCGGCCCCTCGCCGACCACCCACTTGCTGCCGGGCAGGTCCAGTTTGAGGAAGGCCTCGATGTTCTTCTCCACCGCCACGCGGCCGATGTAGAGGAAGCGCGGCTGCGCGGTGTCCAGCCGTTCGCGCTCGCCGGGGCTGAACAGGCGGGTGTCGACGCCGCGGCTCCACAGCACCACGTTGTGAAAGCCGCGCGCCTTGAGGTCGGCGACGATGGCCGGCGTCGGCGCCATTACCGCCTGCGCGCGGTTGTGGAAGCGCCGCATCCACGCGTAGCTGATGGCCAGCGGCAGGCGGGTGCGGGCGTGGATGTATTCCGGAAAACGGGTGTGGTAGGCGGTGGTGAATGGCTGGCCGTGGCGGCGGCACCAGCGCTGCGCGGCGAGGCCCAGCGGGCCTTCGGTGGCGATGTGCACCGCGTGCGGGCTGAATGCGGCCAACTTCGCCGCCACCTTGCGGTAGGGGAACAGCGACAGGCGGATGTCGGGATAGGTCGGGCACGGCAGGGTGGCGAAGCCGTCGCCGTCGTCGGTCTCGCCGCCCAGCGGGGTGATCAGGGCCACCTGGTGGCCGAAGCCGCGCAGCTCGCGCACGGTTTCGGTGATGCTGCGAACCACGCCGTTGACCTGTGGCAGCCAGGCGTCGCTGATGATCATGATGCGCATGTTTCGGCCTCTGTGTTGAGCTGGGGTTGTGCGGCAAGGTTGGCCGCAATGCTCTGCGGGATGGTGTCGCCGGCCTGCTGCGTCCAGTGCACGATCTCCAGCGTGCCGTCGTGGTGCTCGACCAGCGCCGACAGGCTTTCCACCCAGTCGCCGCAATTGCCGTAGACGATGCCGTCGATGTCCTTCACCTCGGCCTTGTGGATGTGGCCGCAGACCACGCCGTCGAAGCCGCGGCGGCGCGCCTCGGCGGCGAGGATGTGCTCGAAGTCGCTGATGAAGTTCACCGCGTTCTTCACCTTGTGTTTCAGGTATTGCGACAGCGACCAGTACGGCCGCCCCAGCTTGTGGCGCAGCCAGTTGTAGTGGCGGTTGAGGCCGAGGATCAGCGTGTACAGGCTGTCGCCGACGTAGGCCAGCCACTTGGCGTGCTGGATCACGCCGTCGAACTCGTCGCCGTGGATGACCAGCAGCCGTTTGCCGTCGGCGGTGTGGTGCTCGGCCTCGCTGCGGATGGCGATGCCGCCGAAATCCAGCCCGGCGTACTGCCGCGCCGCCTCGTCGTGGTTGCCGGGCACGTAGATCACCCGCGTGCCCTTGCGCGCCTTGCGCAGCACCTTCTGCACCACGTCGTTGTGGCCCTGCTTCCAGTACCACGACTTCTTCAGCTGCCAGCCGTCGATGATGTCGCCGACCAGGTACAGGGTGTCGGAGTCGTGGTGGCGCAGGAAGTCGAGCAGGAAGGCGGCCTGGCAGCCGGCAGTGCCGAGGTGGACATCGGAAATCCAGATGGTGCGGTAGCGCTGGTTCATCGCGTGCTCCGGCGGGGGCAGATGCGCCGATGGTGGCGCAGCGATGTGACAGGCGGATGTGGTAGCGATGACGATATGGTGACGTGGCTAAGAGCCGCTAACAAAAACCCTGATCCTGCGTTGCGCCTCCTTGTCGTACTACTTGTACTGCCTGCGTCGGCGCGCCTTGGCTCAGGTGCTCTGCGAGGTTTTGTTAGCGACTCTAAGGCTGGCTTAAGGCTGGCCTGTTTTCATCGGCACCAGGATGAGCGGGCGTGCCTGCTCCGAAACCCGTTGCCGAGAAAACCCGCATGAAGCTTCTGTTCCGTCCGCTGCGCGCCGAATGGCTGGCGCTGCTCATGGCGCTGCTGTTCGTCACCCTGTTCAACCTGCCGTTCTGGCGCCACCTGCTGCAGATCATGGCGCCGCTGGACGGCCAGGACCTGCGCATGCTGCTGCTGGCCTTCGTGTTCGTTACCGCCTTTTTCACCCTGTTGCTGCTGTTGCTGCTGTGGCCGAAGATCGCCAAGCCGCTGCTGACGCTGCTGTTGCTGCTCACCGCCGCGGTCAGCTATTTCATGAACCAGTACGGGGTGCTGATCGACAGCGACATGGTGCGCAACGCGCTGCAGACCGACGTGGCCGAGGCCGGCGACCTGCTGTCCGTGAAAATGGCGCTGACCGTGCTGCTGCTCGGCGGCCTGCCGTCGTGGTGGCTGTGGCGCACGCCGCTGCGCTTTCGCGCCGCGCTGCCGGAGCTGGGTGCGCGCGCGCTGGCGCTGCTGCTCAGCGGCGCGGTGCTGCTGCTGGTGGCGCTGGGCGCCTACCAGGACTTCGCCTCGCTGTTTCGCAACCACCGCGAGCTGCGGCTGGAGCTGACGCCGAGCAACTACCTGCAGGCCACCAGTTCCTATCTGCGCAAGGTCAACGCCACGCCGCAGCCACTGCTGCGCATCGGCGGCGATGCGCGGCGCGATGCGGCTGCCGGCGCCAAGCCGCGGCTGCTGGTGCTGGTGGTCGGCGAGACCGCCCGCGCCGACCATTTCTCGCTCAACGGCTACCCGCGGCCGACCAACCCGCAGCTGGCGAAGGTGGCGGGGCTGGTCAACTTCCCCGATGTCTGGTCCTGCGGCACCGAAACCGCGATCTCGGTGCCGTGCATGTTCTCGTCGCGGCCGCGCGACAGCTTCGACGCTGAAGAGGCGCGCCACCGCGAAAACCTGCTCGACGTGCTGGCCCACGCCGGGGTGCAGGTCAGCTGGCGCGACAACAACTCCGGCTGCAAGGAGGTGTGCAAGCGCGTGGCCAGCAGCATGCTGTACGACAGCAACGATCCGCGCTTCTGCAGCGGCGGCGAGTGTCACGACGCGATCCTGCTCGACAGCCTGGCGGCCCGGCTGCAGAACCTGCGCGGCGACAGCGTGCTGGTGCTGCACCAGAAGGGCAGCCACGGCCCGGCCTACTACAAGCGCTACCCGGCGGCGTTCGCCCGCTTCGGCCCGGTGTGCGAAACCGGCGAGCTGCAAAAATGCAGCCGCGAGCAGATCGTCAACGCCTTCGACAACACCATCCTCTATACCGACCAGGTGCTGGCGCAGCTGATCGCCACGCTGCAGGCAGCGCCGCAGGTGGCCAGCAGCATGCTCTACCTGTCCGACCACGGCGAATCGCTGGGCGAGAACAATCTCTACCTGCACGCCACGCCCTACCTGATCGCGCCGGACGCGCAGAAGCATGTGCCGATGCTGGCGTGGTTCTCGCCGCAGTGGCAGCAGGACAGCGGGCTGTCCGGCAGCTGCCTGCAGGCGACCAGCAAGCAACGCTACAGCCACGACAACCTGTTCCACAGCGTGCTGGGGCTGATGGCGGTGCGCACCGCGCTGTACCAGCCGGCGCTGGACATCTTCGCCGCCTGCAGCGCGCCGCAGACGGCCGCGGCGCCGGCGGCTCTGGGCGCCTGAGATGGCAGCGCCAAGGTTGGCCGCAACGGCCGCCGGCCTGCCCGCCGCCTTCTACGCGCGGCAGCTGCTGTGGCTGCTGCTGCTCGGCGCCGTGCTGTGGTGGCTGGAGGCGGCCACCCGTCTCGATGTCACGCTGGCGCAGTGGTTCTTCGATCCACTCAGCCTGCGCTTTCCGCTGCAGCACAGCCTGTGGCTGGAGTGGCTCAACCACCGCCTGCCGAAGTACGCGCTGATCGCCGCCAGCGGCGGGCTGGCGCTGCGTGCCGTGCGGCGGCGCGAGGCGCGCCTGGGTTACGCGGTGCTGGTGATGTGGCTGGCGACGTTGGCGGTGTCGCTGCTGAAGGCGCACAGCGCGCACTCCTGCCCGTGGGATCTGCAGGCCTTCGGCGGCAGCGGCGAGTGGTTCGCGCTGTTCGGCGCGGTGGCGGCCAACCCCGGCCCGGGGCAGTGCTTCCCCGGCGGCCATGCCTCCGGCGGCTTTGCGCTGCTGGCGCTGTTTTTCTACTGGCGGCCGCAGGCGCCGCGGCGGGCACGACAGGCGGCGGTCGCCGCGCTGGCGCTGGGCTTGCTGATGGGGCTGGGGCAGATGGCGCGCGGCGCGCACTTCCTGTCGCACAACCTGTGGAGCGGCTGGGTGGTGTGGCTGGTGGCGGTGCTGCTGTTTGCCGCCTTCGACCTGGGCCGTGCCGCCAGCACCGCAAAAAGTGCCGGCCAGTTACCCGGCATAAGCGGCGCTTAAGCTTGTCTTGCTTTAATGAAGCTGTACCTGCGCTGTTGCAGGCTTTGACCAGGAGCGTAACGATGAAAAAACTGCTTGCTGTGGCCCTGATGGCCGCTTTTGCTTCCTCTGCCGCCTTTGCCGGTGCCGAATGCGCGGCCCAGCCGAAAGACAAGTGGCAGAAAGAAGCCGACTTCCAGAAACAGCTGACGGCGCAGGGTTACCAGATCAAGAAGTTCAAGGTGTCCGGCAACTGCTACGAAATCTACGGCAAGAACAAGCAGGGCCAGAAAGTGGAAATCTACTTCGATCCGGTCTCCGGCAAGACCGTGAAGAGCGAAATCGACGATTGAGCCATCGCGCGGTCGCGGCGCTCGCCGCCGTCGGCCATGTCTGTGCCGCGGTGATGCCGCGACTGCCCGCGGGGCAGGGCTGCGGCCCTGTCCCGTACTGTTTTTACAAGGAGTATTGCCATGACGCCAACTGCCTTACCCCGTCAGGAAAAAGTGTGGGACATCGTGGTCCGCCTGTTCCACTGGAGCCTGGTCGCCTGTGTGCTGGCCAATCTGCTGTTGCTGGAAGAGGGTGATCCGCCGCACCGCTGGGCCGGCTATATCGCGCTGGGCCTGATCGTGCTGCGCCTGGTGTGGGGCTTTGTCGGCAGCCGGCATGCCCGCTTCGCCAGCTTCTTTCCCACCCCGAGCCGTCTCAAGGCGCACCTGGGGGCGGTGAAGCAAGGCCGGCACCCGCAGACGGTGGGGCATAACCCGCTGGGCGCACTGATGATGTTCGCGCTGATGGGCCTGGTGCTGTCCCTCGGCGTCAGCGGTTACCTGATGGGCACCGACCAGTTCTGGGGCGAGGAGTGGCTGGAAGAAGTGCACGAGGCGCTGGCCACGCTGCTGCAGGTCGCGGTGCTGCTGCACGTTGCCGCCGCGCTGCTGATGAGCCGTATCGAGCGGGTGAATCTGGTTCGTGCGATGATTACCGGCATCAAGACGTGGCGCTGAGCCGCGGCAATCGGCAACGGTAAACGGGCAACGGGATCAGGCATGCGGGTATTGATAATCGAAGATGACGAACTGATCGGCGACGGGCTGCAGGCCGGGCTGTCGGCACTGGGCTTTGCCTGCGACTGGCTGCGCGACGGCAAGCAGGGGCTGGCCGGCATCGGCGCCGCGCCCTACGACGCGGTGGTGCTGGACCTCGGCCTGCCCGGCATGGACGGGCTGGCGGTGCTGGCCGCATGGCGGCGCAGCGGCCGCAGCGAACCGGTGCTGCTGCTCACCGCCCGCGACGCGGTGGACGACCGCATCCGCGGCCTGGACAGCGGCGCCGACGACTACCTGGTGAAGCCGTTTGCGCTGGGCGAGGTGGCGGCGCGGCTGCGCGCGCTGGTGCGGCGCCGCAGCGGCCAAAGCACGCCGCTGCTGCAGCACGGCCGCGTCAGCTTTGATCCGGCGGCGCGGCGGGCGACGCTGGACGGCGCGGCGGTGGAACTCAGCGCGCGCGAACTGGCGCTGCTGGAATTGTTGCTCGGCAACAAGGGGCGCGTGCTGCGCCGCGAACAGATCGAGGAAAAGCTGTACGACTGGGCGCACGAGGTGGAGAGCAACGCCATCGAGGTGCACGTGCACCATCTGCGCAAGAAACTGGGCAGCGACTTCATCAAGACGCGGCGCGGCATCGGCTACACCCTCGGGGACGAGGCATGAGCTACAGCCTGCGTGGCACGCTGATCAGGAGCCTGCTCAAGGTGGTGACGCCGCTGTGGCTGGTGGCCTGCGCGCTGCTGGCCTTCCACGCCTGGCACGAGGTCAACGAGCTGTACGAGGAACAGCAGACGCTGTTTGCGCGCCAGCTGTACGGCACGCTGCCGACGCTGGGCGCGCGCAACGAGCCGCAGCTGCCGCAGGTTGGCGATAGCGATCACCAGGCGGTAGCGGCGTGGAACCGGGGCGGCCAGCTGCTGCTGGTCGACAGCGACGGCCTGGAGCTGGACGCCCGTCCCGGCTACACCGGTTTTGCCAGCCTGCGCCAGCACGACGAGGACTGGCGCGTCTACTACCTGTCCGGTGAAGCCGGCAGCGTGGCGGTGGCGCAGGAGATGTCCGAGCGCTGGGAGATGATAGGCGGGCTGCTGCTGACGCAGGGCCTGCTGTGGCTGCTGCTGCTGCCGTTCGCGCTGCTGGCCTTGTGGTGGGCGGTGGGGCGTGGCCTCGCGCCGCTGGCGCACATCAGGGAGCAGCTGCAGCAGCGCGCGCCGGACGATGCCACGCCGCTGCCGCGCGAGGTGCCCAGCGAGCTGCACACCCTGATCGACGCGATGAACGACCTGATCGAGCGCGTGGCGCAGACCCTGCAGCGCGAACGGCGCTTTACCGCCGACGCCGCCCACGAGCTGCGCAGCCCGCTGGCGGCGATGCGGGTGCAGGCCGAGGTGGCACAGCTGGTGCAGGACCCGGCGCTGCGCGAGCGCGCGCTGCAGCAGCTGATGAACGGCGTCGATCGCAGCAGCCACCTGCTGGCGCAACTCCTGGCGCTGTCGCGGGTGGAGGCGGCCGAGCAGCAGCACGAGGCGCTGGACTGGCCGCTGTTGCTGCAGGAGCTGGGCGAGGCGGTGTCCGGGCTGGCCGCCAGCCACCACGTCACCCTGCAGCTGCCGCCGGCCGGGCACACGCAATGGCCGCTGCAACACGGCGACCGCACCCTGCTGCTGCTGATGCTGCGCAATCTGCTGGACAACGCCATCCGCTATGGCGGTGGCACCGTCAGCCTTGAGGCCGACGCCACGCGGATCTGCGTCAGCGACGAAGGCGAGGGCGTGGCGGAGGTCTTGCTGGACAAGGTGCGCGAGCGCTTCTACCGGCCGCCGGGACAGCAGCAGACCGGCAGCGGTCTCGGCCTGTCCATCGTGGAGCGCATCGCCGCGCTGCACGGCCTGCAGCTGAGCCTGCACAACCGCGAAGGCGGCGGCTTGCAGGCGGTGCTGAGCCGCAGCCACGGCTAGCGCATGCGGCCAACGTTGGCCGCATGTCGGCCCGGAAGCGGTTCAAGGCCTGCGGTAACGGGTTTCAATGGGGCGCGACGGCGTTAAAAACGACTGCGGCAGCGGTGTTTATCCAGAGATAGACACGCTGCCGCAGTCGTTTTTGTCTTGTCTCGCGTCAGCGCGCGAGACCTGGAACCGTGCTCAGGCGCCGCGCAGGTCGAGCGGTTTTTCGCCGGTCAGGAAGTAGTGGATGGTTTCGCGCGCGCTCTTGATCGCGTCGCCGAAGGGCAGCGGCTCGGCGCCGCGGAAGAACAGCCCCTTGCTGGTTTCGCCGCGGAAGGCGGCGGCCAGCTTGAGGTCGATGCAGAACTGGCCGACCTTGGACAGGCCGTCGCGCAGGCCGCACACCGTCAGGCAGTTCAGCGCCTGGGTGCAGCGTGCCGGATCGGCCTTGGCGTTGGCCTGCAGCTTGTCTTCGCGCTTGAGGTAGCTCTTCAGGAACGGGGTCAGGATGCCGCGCGCCGGCAGGCCGGCCACCGACATGAACTCGACGATGTCTTCGCGTGTGGCGCCGGCCAGCGTGCGCTTGAAATTGATGTGCGCGTCGCCGTCGCTGGTCACGGCGAAGGCGGTGCCGATCTGCACGCCGCTGGCGCCGTACTGCTGCAGGTAGGTCTGCACCTTTTCATGGCTGTTGACGCCGCCGGCGACGATCAGCGGAATGCGCTCGCGTTCCAGCCCCAGGCCCTTGAACAGCTCGAAGCTTTCTTCCAGCACGCGGGCAAAGTCGAATTTGGCATCGCCGACCCCGGCGATGCTGGCGGCGCCGAGGTGGCCGCCGGCGTGGTTGGGATGCTCGATCACGATCGCATCCGGCAGCCGCCCCTTCTTCATCCAGCGCTTGAGCACGATGCCGATGCCGCGCGATTCCGACAGGATCGGGATCAGCGCCACCTCGGGGTGGTTGCTGGCCATCTCCGGCAGGTCCAGCGGCAGGCCGGCGCCCATCACCACCGCATGCGCGCCGGACTCGCAGGCCTGGCGCACCAGCGCGGCGTGGTCGTCCACCGCCTTCATGATGTTGACCGCCACCATGCCGTGACCGTCGGCGCGTTGCAGCGCGCCCTTCACCTCGCGATCGAGCGCGATGCGGTTGAGGCGGTTGATGCCGTCCTGGCCCTCGAGGTTGGCCGCATCGGCCAGCAGGTCGTCGTGCAGGTGACGCAGGTCGACGCTGGCCACGGTGCCGACACCGCCTTCACGCGCCACGGCACCGGCCAGTTGTTTGGCGGAAATGCCGACACCCATCCCGCCTTGCACGATAGGCAACAGGCTGCGGCCGCGAATTACGAGCGGGGAAAAGGCATGGGGGCGGGACATGGCAAACTTTCTGTTGGGCAAAGGAACGATTGTGGCGGCAAGGGCGTGTGCCAGCGTTGACGTGGGTCAAGCGGCCTTGGCGGCCGGGCGGGTGGTGGCGCGCTTCGCCGGCGGCAGTGTTGTATTCCCGCCGCAGGCAATGACAAATGCGAGAAACATCGCGGCGTCTTGGCGCAGGCCGCTGTTGCCCGCATTTAGGGCGCCGATTCCGGCCATTTCTCTGTCATTACCGCTGTTTTCGTCATATTTTGCTGCTGACGGGCACTTTTGCAGGCGCCGAAAGCCACATTAAGGCCATTGCAGGCCGCCTTGGCTTGCCAATTGCATGAAATGCTGGTCATTGCCGCACAAATTCGACACAAAACTGGTAGGAATGGGACTTATCATATTTAATGGAAAATAAGGAAATAGCTTTAACAGAATCGCTATTTCGCTTATCATCTTTCAAAGTGTTTTGTTAATCGCCGGTTTCTTTTGTGGTGTCTCTTGTTAAATGTGTGGCGCCGCCGGCCTCAATGATTGAGTCGAGCTATGGATACCTTGAAAGCATTAATGGTCTTCATGACCACTGCTGAGAATGGCAGCTTTTCCGATGCCGCCCGCAAACTGGGCGTGTCGCCTGCCGCGGTCAGCCAGAGTATTGCCAGGCTCGAACAGGAACTGGAGGTGCGGCTGTTCAACCGCACCACGCGCCAGCTGACGCTGACCGAGGACGGTCGCCGCTTCTATTCGCAGTGCCGCGGCCCGGTCAACAACCTGGACTCCGCGATCAACCAGCTGAAGGCCAGCCGTGACGAGCCGGCCGGCCACCTGCGCATCAGCCTGCCCAATGCCTTCGGCCGCCGCTTCATCCTGCCGCTGATGGAAGAATTCTGCAGCCGTTACCCGAAGATCCGCGTGTTCTTCGGCATGGGCGACCACTTCAGCGACCTGATCGAGGACGGCTACGATGTCGGCGTCCGCGTCGGCATGATGCCGGACAGCCGCATGGTGGCGCGCCACCTGGCGCACATCCCGCAGTACGTGGTCGCCGCGCCGGCATACTGGGAGGCGCACGGCAAGCCGCACATCCCGGAAGACCTGTCCTCGCACGACTGCATCAATTTCCAGTTCCCGACCTCCGGCCGGCTGTACAAGTGGGAATTCGAGCGTGACGGCGAGCGCATTCCGCTGGAAGTCGGCGGCACCTACACCGCCAACGATGTCGACGGCGTGCGCGAACTGGCGCGCCTCGGCCTCGGCGTGGCACAGCTGCCGGGGCACGAGATCCTGAATGACGTGCGTACCGGCAAGCTGGAGGTGGTGCTCACCGACTTCGTGTCCATGGAGCGCTCGATCTATATCTGTTTCCCGCACCGCGACCACATCGCGCCGCGCACACGGGTGTTTGTGGATTTCGTGGTGGAAAAGCTGCTCGACCACCCGGACATCATCGCCGAGCTGCCCGGTGTCGACCTGTCGCAAAAGCGCGAAGTGCTGCGGCAGACCATCCAGTAAGCACACACAAGCCCGGGCAACCGGGCTTTTTTTGCAGTGCAATGTTTAACATATTAGACATTTTTGCGGCGCTATCTGATAATCAAGCCAGATTGAGCGCCGCCCGTGGCGGCCCTGTTTAAAAAATGCAGTATCGAGGACTCCGCCATGAGCCAGACCACCGAACACACCCGCTCCTATTACGCCTACTCCGCCAACCCGTCGCCGCAGCGGCCGGCGCTGCAGGGCAGCCAGCAGGCTGACGTCTGCGTCATCGGCGCCGGCTACACCGGCCTGTCCACCGCGCTGCACCTCGCCGAAGCCGGCTTCAAGGTGATCGTGCTGGAAGCGGCGCGCGTCGGCTGGGGCGCCTCCGGCCGCAACGGCGGCCAGATCGTCAACAGCTACAGCCGCGACATGGACGTGATCGAGGCGCGCCACGGCAAGGACGCCGCGCGCAAGCTGGGCGCGATGGCATTCGAGGGCGGCAAGATCATCCGCGAGCGCATCGCCAAATACGGCATCCAGTGTGATCTGAAAGACGGCAACGTGTTCGCCGCTTTTACCGACAAGCAGCTGGACGAGCTGGAAGCGAAGAAGCGGCTGTGGGAAAGCTACGGCCACACCGGCATCGAGATGATCGACAAGGCCGGCATGGCGCGCATCGTTGATTCCGGCCAGTACGCCGGCGCGCTGCTCGACCACTGGGGCGGCCACATCCACCCGCTGAACCTGGCGCTGGGCGAGGCGGCGGCGTTCGAGTCGCTGGGCGGCCAGATTTTCGAGCAGTCGGCGGTGACCGACATCCAGCGTGGCGAGGTGGCGGTGGTGAAAACCGCCGAGGGCCAGGTCAGCGCCCGCTTCGTGGTGGTGGCCGGCAATGCTTACCTCGGCGACCTGATCCCGAAACTGGCGGAAAAGAGCCTGCCGTGCGGCACCCAGGTGGTGACTACCGAGCGGCTGGACCCGGCGCTGGCGCGCTCACTGCTGCCGGGCGACCACTGCGTGGAAGACTGCAACTTCCTGCTCGACTACTACCGCCTGACCGCCGATAACCGCCTGCTGTACGGTGGCGGCACCGTGTACGGCGCGCGCGATCCGGGCGAAATCGAGAGCCTGATCCGCCCCAAGATGCTGCACACCTTCCCGCAGCTGGAAAACGTCAAGATCGAGTTCACCTGGACCGGCAACTTCTCGCTGACGCTGTCGCGGCTGCCGCAGGTTGGCCGCATCGACAGCAATATCTACTACTCGCAGGGCTGCAGCGGCCACGGCGTCACCTTTACCCACCTCGCCGGCCGCATCCTGTCGGAAGCGATCCGCGGCCAGAGTGAACGCTTCGACGCCTTCGCCAGCCTGCCGCACTATCCGTTCCCCGGCGGCCGCCTGTTCCGGGTGCCGATGCTGACCATGGGCGCGTGGTGGTACGGCATGCGCGACCGCCTCGGCGTCTGAGAGCGGTTCACGATCGGCGGCGTTCCCGCGAGCGTGAGCTCACCCTGATACCCCTGTTTGTTCTCCCTGCTGTCTGTTGCACCGGCCCCCGATCAGGGCCGGTTTTTTTTCGCGCTCAGAACCTGTTCAAGGTCTCGCGAGCTAGAGCGAGACAAGGCGAAAACGGCTGAGGAAGCGGAATTTACAAGTGGTAAATGAGCATTCCGAAGCCGTTTTTAACGCCGTTTCGCCGAAGCGCAGCAGACATTGAACAGGTTCTCAGAACGGCCACGCCAGCTTGGTCTTCGCCACCGCGATCATGTACAGCGGCATCGCCAGTGCCAGCGCCAGCACCACGGCGCGCCACGGCGAACCGTGCAGTTTTTTCAGGCCGATGCTGCCCAGCGCGATATAGGCCAGCAGCGCCACGAGCTTGGCCGCCAGCCACGGCTGATTGTGCGGCGAGAAGCCGGCCAGCACCGCCAGCGTCACCCCGGCGGCGAGCAGCAGGGTGTCGATCAGGTGCGGCGCGATGCGCAGCGCCTTGCCCTGCAGCAGCGCCGGCCTGGCGTAGGACAGCGCGGCGCGCGCGGCGAACAGCGTCACCGACAGATAGGCCAGCCCGGCGTGGGCGTGTTTCAGTACGAGGTAGTCCATGCTTGATGTTCCTGTGAGTCTTCTTAAAAACCTGTTCAAGGTCTGCTGCGACTGATCTCAATGGGGCGATACGGCATTAAAAACGCCTTCGGCATGCTGGTCATTTCCAGTTAAACGCCGCTTCCTCAGTCGTTTTCGCCTTGTCTCGCGTGAGCGCGCGAGACCCTGAACAGGCTCTTGTCCGGAGCGGGTAATGGTAGCGGCTTTGCCCGGCGGCGGGGGTGCTAAACTTGGCACCTTGATGACTACGCCATCACCACGCCATGTCCCTGCACCTGTTCCAGTCCAACCGCCTCGAAGCCCTCGGCATTCTCTATCGCCACCTGACAGACAGCCCGCTGGCCGATCCGTTCGCGCCGGAAGTGGTGATGGTGCAAAGCCGCGGCATGGGGCGCTGGCTGACGCTGCAGCTGGCACGCGAGCGCGGCCTTGCGGCCAACCTCGAGTTCGTGCTGCCGGCCGGCTTCGGCTGGCGGTTGATGAAGACCGTGCTGCCCGAGTTACCGCCCAAATCCGCCTTTGCACCGGAGGTGCTGACCTGGCGGCTGATGGAGGTATTGCCGACACTCTCCGGCGAGCCTTACACGCCGCTGGTGCGTTATCTGGAAGGCGGGCCGCTGGCCTGTTTCGAGCTGGCCGGCAAGATCGCCGACATCTACGACCAGTACCTGGTGTTCCGCCCGGCGTGGATCCGCGCGTGGGAGGCCGGCCAGCGCCTGGATCTGGGCGAGGACGAGGCGTGGCAGGCGGCGCTGTGGCAACAGCTGGCCGCCGAGCTGCCCGGCCGCCACCGCGTCACCATGCTCGACGACTTCTTTGCCCGCCTGCGGCCGGAACACCTGCCCGAGCGGGTGTCGGTGTTCGGCATCGCCACGCTGGCGCCGATGTATCTGGCGCTGTTGCTGCGCATGGCCGAGCTGACCGAGGTCAACGTGTTCCTGCTCAACCCGTGCGAGGCCTACTGGGGCGACATCGTCGATGCGCGCGGCCAGCTGAAGCTGTTCGCCCGTGGCGAAAGCGCCGACGGTGGCCACCCGCTGCTGGCGTCGCTGGGGCAGCAGGGGCGCGACTTCTTCGACGACATCGCCGCCGGCGTGCCGGACGCCGAATCGATGTTCCTGCCCCCCGCCGGCGACAGCCTGCTGGCACGGCTGCAGCGCGACATCCTGCAGCTGACGTCGCCTGCGGCCAACGTTCGGCCACCGGCGGCGGACGACCGTTCCATCGTCTGCCACATCACCCACAGCCCGATGCGCGAGCTGGAGGTGCTGAAAGACCGCCTGCTGGCGATGCTGGTGGCCGACACGACGCTGACCCCGGCCGACATCGCGGTGCTGACGCCGGACATCAACGCCTACGCGCCCTATATCGACGCCGTGTTCGGCTACCGCAGCGACGCGCCGTCCATCCCGTACAGCATTGCCGACCGTCGCCTGACGCGCGAAGTGCCGCTCCTGGCTACCTTCGGCGCGGTGCTTGAGCTGGCCGACTCGCGCTTTGCCGCCGACGAGGTGCTGGCGCTGCTCGATTGCCGCGAGCTGCTGGCCCGCTTCGGCCTCGCCGACGAGGACGTGACCCTGCTGCGCAGCTGGGTGCGCGGTGCCGGTATCCGCTGGGGCCGCGACGCAGCCCACAAGGCCGAACTCGGCCTGCCGGCCGAGGCGGTGCACACCTGGCGCTGGGGGCTGGACCGCCTGCTGCTGGGCACGCTGCTGCCGGCCAGCCTCGCCGGTGACGGCGAGCCGCTGTTCGGCGGCCTGCTGCCCGACGGCGCGGCGCAAGGCCAGGCCGCCGAACGGCTGGCGCGGCTGGGTGCGCTGTTCGACACCCTGTGCGCGCTGGCCGAACGGTGGGCGCAGCCGGCCAGCGTCGCCGACTGGGCCGAGCGCCTGCGCGAAGCCGCCGCCAGCCTGTTCCAGGTCGAGGAAGACGGCGAAGCCGCGCTGCAGGTGCTGCACGGCATCGCCGCCGAGCTGGCCGCCGACGCCGCGCTGGCCGCTTTTAACGGCACGGTGCCGCTGGCGGTGGTGCGCGACGCGGTACTGCGCCAGCTGCAGGTGGCCAGCAGTGGCGGCTTTCTCACCGGCGGGCTGACCTTCTGCGCGATGGTGCCGATGCGCTCCATCCCGTTCCGCGTGCTGTGCCTGATCGGCATGAACGACGGCGCCTACCCGCGCGACGAGCGCCCGGTCAGCTTCGATCTGGTAGCGCGCCATCCGCAAAAGGGCGACCGTTCGCGCCGCTTCGACGACCGCTACCTGTTCCTGGAGGCCATCCTCTCCGCCCGCGACACGCTGTACCTGAGCTGGGTCGGCCGCAGCGTGCGCAGCGACGAGCCGCTGCCGCCGTCGCCGCTGGTGGCCGAGCTGCTGGACACGCTGGCCGCGATGAGCGGCGGCGACATCGGCGACACGATCACCACCCGCCATCCGCTGCAGCCGTTCTCGCGCGCCTATTACCGCGCCGCCGACAGCTTCGAGCCGGTGTGGCAGCAGGCGCTGGCGGCGCCGCCGGCCACGCCGCAGCCGTTTGCGGCCAACCTTGCACTGCCGGAGGTGTCAGCGGTGCGGCTGGCCGATCTGCTGCGCTTCTGGCGCAACCCGGTGCGCGCCTGGCTGGCCGACCGCCTCGGCCTGAAGCTGGAACGCATCGCCGACGAACTGCCCACGCGCGAGCCGTTCGCCATCGACCGCGACAGCCGTGCCGACATCCGCGACACCCTGGTGCACACGCTGCTGGCGCGCCAGCCGCTGCGCCACGCCGAAGCGCGACTGCAGGGGCGCGGCCTGCTGCCCGACGCCGCGCTGGGCGAGTCGTGGCTGGCGCTGGAACGCGCCGCCAGCGCCCGCTTTGCCGCGCGCCTGCCGGCCACGCTGCTGGACGACACCCTGCCGCCGCAGCCGGTGCGGCTGCAGCTGGGCGACATCCTGCTCAGCGGCGAGCTGTCCGGCCTGCGCCCCGAGGGCCTGCTGCGCGTGGTGCCGCGCAAGGCCTACGCCGGCGACCTGATCGCGCTGTGGCTGGAACACCTGGTACGCCTCGCCGCCGCCGTGCCCGGCATCGCGCCGCAATCGCAGCTGTTCGCCGAAGACGGCGTGCACGGCTTCGGCGCGGACGACGGCGACGGCGTGGCGCTGGATGCTGCCGGCCTGTTGCACGCCTGGCTGTTGCGCTACCGTCAGGGGCAAGGCCAGCCGCTGCCCTTCTTCGCCCGCACCTCGCTGGCCTACGCCCGCGCCAAGCCGGGCCAGGAACTGGACGCCGCGCAGAACGAATGGGCGCCGGACTTCACCGGCTTCGGCCGCAGCCCGCAGCGCGACGACGCCGCCAACCTGCTGGTGTTTCGCCATCAGGAACCGCTGTCCGACCCGCTGTTCGCGCAACTGGCGGAAACGTTGCTGAAGCCGATGGTGGACGCGTTGAAGGCGGGGGAGGAGTGAGGGGAAGCGTATCAGCCACGAAAGGGCGTAGGTCGGATTGGCGCAGCGTAAGCCGACACGGCTTGCGGCCAACGTTGTCGAGGTAACCGGTTCTGATTTTTGGCCACGGAGGCACACGAAAAAACACGGAAAAAGACAAAGGCTTCTTTGGCCACGAAACCCACGAAAAGACACGAAAAGACACGAAAATGAAAACGGAAAGGTTGGCCGCAAGCCATCTGAATCATCCGCCAGAACCGAGGCGACGTGTCCGGTCCCGTTGGTGCAAGCCGTGAAAAATGGCGCCATCCCGGAAACAAGCCGCCCTCTTTTGAGCGCAGCGTATGGGCGGCGCCGGGATGGCGGCAGTTTTTGCGGGAATTCTGGCGCCTTCGGGTCGCCTTTTCTTTGGGTACTTTCTTTTGGCGAAGCAAAAGAAAGTACCCCGCCGCCGCGCGGAAAGCGGCAGATAAAAACATCCGCGCAGCGGATACACAATCAGATCATGCGCAGCCGGCACACCAGACGGCCGCCAGAGAACACCCGCTTAGCGGATACCCAACCGGTAGATAACAGACATGCACCCCCTCGACCCCCTGAACTGCCCGCTCACCGGCACCAACCTGATCGAAGCCTCGGCCGGGACCGGCAAGACCTGGACCATCGCCGCGCTGTATACCCGCCTGTTGCTGGAGCACGACGCCGACGGCAATCCGCCGCCGACGCTGGACAAGCTGCTGGTGGTGACCTACACCAAGGCCGCCACCGCCGAGCTGCGCGACCGCCTACGTCGGCGGCTGGCCGAACTGGCGCGGGTGATGGACGGCGAGGCGGAAGGGGATGCGTTCCTGACGGCACTGGCGGCGCGGCTGGCGGCGCAGGACGGCGCGATGGCGCGCGAGCGGTTGCGTACCGCGATCAACGGTTTCGATGCGGCGGCGATCTACACCATTCACGGCTTCTGCCAGCGCGTGCTGACCGATGCGGCGTTTGACAGCGGCCAGACCTTTGTCGCCGAGCTGGCCAGCGACAACCTGGCCGAGCTGCAGCAACTGGCCGACGATTTCTGGCGCCAGCACATCGTGGCGCTGCCGGCGCTGTCGCAGGTGCTGGCCGAAAACGGCGACACGCCGGAAGGCTGGCTGGCCGAGATCCGCCCCTTCCTGTCCAAGCCCTACCTGCGCCACCCCGACATCGACAGCGCCGCGCTGCTGGACGCGCGTGCGGCGGTGGCGGCGGCGTGGCAGCCGCTGCAGGCCGATGCCGCCACCATCGAGGAGGGCTGTGCCTGCCTGCTGGCGGCCGAAGGGCTGAGCCGTACCAGCTACAAGCCGGAACAGCGCCAGCGTTATGTCCGGCTGCTGCAATTGCTGGCGGCGGATGCCAGCCTGCCGCAGCTGTCGTCGGCGCAGGAAAAAGACCTGCAGCGGCTGACGCCGGCGGCGCTGGCCAAGGGCTGCAACAAGGGTGCCACGCCGCCCGAGCATGCGCTGTTCGGCCTGGTCGAAACGTGGCTGGCGGCGTGGGCGGCCTACAGCGGGGCGCTCGCGCAGCAGCTGGCCGGGCTGAAGCTGCAGCTGATCGACTGGATCAACCGCCACGCGGTGGCGCAGCGCCGCGCCACGCGCAGCCGCGGTTTCGACGACCTGCTGACGGATCTCGCCGCCGCGCTGGAGGATGCCGAGCACGGGCCAAGGTTGGCCGCACGCATCGCCGCGGACTTCTCGGTGGCGCTGATCGACGAATTCCAGGATACCGATCCGCTGCAATACCGCATTTTCCGCCACGCCTTCGTGCAGCAGCAGCGGCCGGTGTTCATGGTCGGCGATCCGAAACAGGCGATCTACAGCTTTCGCGGTGCCGACATCTTTGCCTATCTGGCCGCGCGCAACGACGCGCCGGCGCAGCGCCAGTACACGCTGCTGACCAACCGCCGCTCGCAACCGCCGCTGGTGGCGGCGGTGAACGCACTGTTCGACCGGCCGCAGCCCTTTTTGCTGGACGGCATCGACTACCCGCCGGTGGACGCGGCGCCGGCCGGCGGCAGCGTGCTGGAGGTCGACGACGGCGATGCCGCCTTCAACCTGCTCGGCTTTCCGGCCAGCGACAGCGCCAAGGGCGTGTCGAAAACCGAGGCCACGCCGTACGCGGCCGACGCCTGCGCGCACGAGATCGCCCGCCTGCTGGCGCTGGCGCGGGCCAATCAGGCACGGCTGCGGCGCGGCGACAGCGTGCGGCCGCTGGCCGGCGGCGACATCGCGGTGCTGGTGGCCACCCACCGTCAGGGCGATGCGGTGCGCGAGGCGCTGGCGGCGCGCGGAGTGCCGTCGGTGGCGCTGACGCAGGAAAGCGTGTTCGCCAGCCGCGAGGCGGGCGAGCTGCTGGCGCTGCTGCGCGCGTGGGCGGAACCGGCGTCGGAAGGGCGGCTGAAGGCGCTGTGCGCCACCGAGCTGTTCGGCTTCGATGCCGCGCGGCTGCTGGCGCTGCTGGACGACGAAACGGCGTGGGAAGCGCAGCTGGCGGCCAACCTTGAGGATCACAAGGCGTGGCAGCAGCGCGGCTTCATGGCCGCGTGGCGGGCATTCTTCGCGCGGCAGGCGGTGGCGGTGCGGCTGTTACCGCAGCCGGACGGCGAGCGGCGGCTGACCAACCTCGGCCATCTGGCCGAGCTGATCCAGCAGCAGAGCGAGGGCATGGCCGGCATCGCGCCGCTGCTGGCGTGGTTCGAGGCGCAGGTGGCCAGTCCGCCGGCGGCGGAAGAGGCGCTGCTGCGGCTGGAAAGCGATGCCGAGCTGGTCAAGATCGTCACCATCCATACCTCGAAGGGGCTGCAGTATCCGCTGGTGTTCTGCCCCTTCTTGTGGGACGGCGCGCTGGAGCGGCGCGATACCACCTTCTGGCGTTACCGCGATGGCGACGAATCGTGGCTGGCGCCGGACGATCTGGTCAGCGCCACCGCCCGTGATGCGGCGCGCAGCGAGATCCTGGCCGAGAAGCTGCGCCTGCTGTACGTGGCGCTGACCCGTGCCGAGCACCGCCAGTACGTGGTGTGGGGCCATGTACAGAAGATGCACACCGCCGCGCTGTCGTGGTTGCTGCACGGCCGCGCCGCGGCCAACCTGGCGCAGCTGGAGGCCGGCGAGCTGCTGGCGACGCAGGTGGCGGACGATGTGGCGGCGCTGGCGGCGCGGCTGCCGGACGCGGTGCGCTGCCGCGAGGTGGACGTCGCGCTCAATGCGCTGCCGCCGGAAGCTGCGCCGGACTTCGTGCCGCAGCTGGCCGGCGTCCACCGCTCGCTGTACACGCCGTGGCGGGTCAGCAGCTTTACCGGCCTGACGCGCCACCTGCACGGCGGCGCCAGCCCGCGCAGCGAGGCGCCGGATCACGATCACGGCCCGCTGCAGCAGCCGGACGCGGCGGTGGCGGCCGACCGTTTCAGCTTCCCGCGCGGCGCCCGCGCCGGTACCTGCCTGCACGAGATGTTCGAGCGCGCCGATTTCACCCGGCCGGAAGCCTGGCCACAAGTGGTGCAGGAGGCGCTGCACAAGCACGGTTTCGACGCGCTGTGGCAGGACGCGGCGCTGGCGATGCTGCACGACACCCTCCACTGCGAGATCGCGCCCGGCGTGCGCCTGGCCGCGGTGCCGAATACGCGGCGGCTGGTGGAGATGGAGTTCACGCTGCCGGCTGACGGTCTCAGTCTGTCGCGGCTGCAGCGCATCCTCACCAACCCGGCCATGGGGCTTGCGGCGCCGCTGCGCGAGGCGGCCGCCTCGCTGACCTTCGACCGCGTGCAGGGCTATCTGAAAGGCTTCATCGATCTGGCCTTCATCCACGGCGACGCGCTGTGGCTGGTGGACTACAAGTCCAACCACCTCGGCGACGGCTTTGCCTGCTACGGCGACGACGCGCTGGCGGCGTCGGTGGCGCGCGAGCACTACTACCTGCAGTATCTGATCTACTGCGTGGCGCTGCGCCGCTATCTGGCGCAGCGCGCGCCGCAGTTGCGGCTGGGCGGCGTGCGTTACCTGTACCTGCGCGGCATCAGCGGCGCGGGCTACGGCGTGTGGCGCGATGCGCCGTCGGATGCGCTGCTGGACGCGCTGGATGGGGTGTTTGTGGCGGGCTGAGGGCTGGACGTAACGATGCCAAGGGTAGGTCGGGTTAGCGCAGCGTAACCCGACGTTGCTGCCAAGCAATCGGGAAAGGAAAACGCGTCATGCAATACCGTCGTGCCTTGCTTGCTGGTGCAAGCTACTTTTTTACGGTGGTCACCGAGCAGCGCCGACCGGTATTCGCTGCGGAGAAAGAGGTGAATCTGCTGCGGGACGTGTTTCGGGAGGTCCGGCAACGCTACCCGTTTCAGATCGATGCAGCGGTGGTGATGCCGGATCATCTGCACTGCATCTGGACCCTGCCGGCTGGCGATGCGGACTATGCGCTGCGCTGGCGCCTGATCAAAACCGGCTTTACCAAGGCGTGCGATGCCAGCTGGCGGGGGCCGCCGCCGGCGGCGCGGCAAAGCAAGGGACAGCAGGCGGTATGGCAGAACCGTTACTGGGAGCATCTGCTGCGCGATGATGATGACTTTCGCCGTCACGTCGAATATATCCACTACAACCCGGTCAAGCATGGCTTGGTGGCGCATGTGCGGGACTGGCCGTATTCCAGCTTTTTGCGTTATGTGCATGACGGGCTGTATCCGCTGGAGTGGGGCGCGGACTGGGTGATGACGGACGACCTTGGCGCGGAATGAGCGTCGTCGGGTTACGCTGCGCTAACCCGACCTACAGGCTGGGTGGTGTTTGTGGCCGTTTGCTGCCGGCTGTTTTGGCGTCGGCAGGGCTGCCGTAACTCGGCTAATTGGCGCACGGTGCCGGAGTAGGTCGGGTTAGCGCAGCGTAACCCGACGTTGCTGCCGTATCACCAAGGTTGGCCGCGAGCGGCCACCGCATGACGAGCGCAAGGCTTGATCCTGGTCGCGATGGCGGTGGCGGATCCGTGTTGCAATGGCCGCCCCGGTGCCGCTGACATTCCCGCTACAATCATGTCATTGAACATCGCCACCTGCGCCGCTTGCGGCCAACCTTGCAAAGGATCGCCCCATGTTTGAATCCGCCGAGATCGGCCACGTCATCGACAAGAGCACTTACAAGGCCGAGGAGGCCGCGCTGCGCGAGGCGCTGCTGGAGGTGCAGTACGAGCTGAAGCAGCGCGGCGAATTCCCGCTCTTGCTGCTGATCCACGGCATGGACGGTGCCGGTCGCGGCGAGACGCTGAACCAGATCAACGAGTGGCTGGACCCGCGCCTGATCCACACCGCGGCATTTGACGCACCCAACGACGACGCGCGCGAGCGGCCGTGGATGTGGCGCTACTGGCGCGAGCTGCCGGCCAAGGGCCGCATCGGCATGTTCTTCGGCTCCTACTATTCCGATGCGCTGTTCGATCGCGTCGACAGCAAGACCAACCGTGACGCCTTCGACAAGCAGCTGTTCGACATCCTGCGCTTCGAGCGCATGCTGGCCAACGACGGCGTGCTGGTGCTGAAGTTCTGGCTGCACCTGGCCGAGGACAAGCAGAAGAAGCGGCTGAAGCTGCTGGAAAAGGACCCGGCCACCGCGTGGCGGGTGACCGAGGCGGACTGGAAGCACCACGGCCAGTACAGCCGTATCAAGAACAATGCCGAGCACATGATGCGGCTGACCAACACCGCCTACGCGCCGTGGCTGGTGGTGGACGGCGAGGATGCCAACTACCGCAGCCTGACCGTCGGTCGCGCGCTGTTGCAGGCGCTGCAGCAGCGGCTGGCGCTGGACCACGTGTGGCAGGCGCGTTCCGACGTGGCGGCGATCACGCCACCGGCGGACAACAAGCTGCTGCTGGAATCGCTGCAGCTGGATCAGGCCTTTTCCAAGGACGACTACAAGCAGCAGCTGGAGGCGCTGCAGGGGCGGCTGAACGGGCTGACGCGGCATCCGAAGTTTGCCGAGCACTCGCTGGTACTGGCCTTCGAGGGCAACGATGCCGCCGGCAAGGGCGGCGCCATCCGCCGCATCACCCAGGCGCTGGACGCGCGGCGTTACCGCATCGTGCCGGTGGCGGCGCCGACCGAGGAAGAACGCGCGATGCCGTGGCTGTGGCGCTTCTGGCGCCATGTGCCGGGCAAGGGCAAGGTCACCATCTTCGACCGCACCTGGTACGGCCGCGTGCTGGTGGAGCGGGTGGAGGGCTTCGCCGAAACCGCCGACTGGATGCGCGGCTACTACGAGATCAACGACTTCGAGCACCAGCTGCGCGACAACAACGCCATCGTGCTCAAGTTCTGGCTGGCGATCAGCGCCGACGAGCAGTTGGCGCGCTTCAAGTCGCGCGAGGAAACCGGCTTCAAGCGCTTCAAGATCACCGAGGAAGACTGGCGCAACCGCGACAAGTGGGACGACTACAAGGTGGCGGTGTGCGACATGATCGACCGCACCAGCACCAGCGCGGTGCCGTGGACGCTGGTGGCGGCCAACAACAAGTACTACGCGCGCATCAAGATCCTGACCACCATCTGCGAGGCGCTGGAGGCGAAGCTGGGCGCCTGAGCGCGGTGTGCGGTATCGTGATGCCGATTCCGTTTACCCGCTGCGGCGGCTAAAACCCCGTTCACGATCTGCTGTATAGCAATGGGGTGACACCACCTTGAAAACGGCTGTGGCCTGCGGGTTTATCTCCGGATAAACGCCGCTTGCTCAGCCGTTTGCGCCTTAGCCTCGCGTGAGCGCGCGAGATCGTGAACACGTTCTAACGTCTTTTGCCAGGTTTGCCCATGACTGCCACTGTCAGCGACAGCTTTCTTCCCGACCAGCTTGCCCGCCTGTTCGCGCGGCTGGACCCCGAGCACGGCCCGGCGCTGCAACCGTTGCTGCAACGGCTGCTGGCGGCGGTGGCCGGCGGCCACGTCTGCCTCGGCGGCCTGTCCGGCGACGACTACGCGCGGCTGCGGCGCAGCCCGCTGGCCGGCCGCGCGGGCGACTACACGCCGCTGGTGCTGGACGAGGGCGGGCGGCTGTACCTGGCGCGCCACTGGCAGGACGAAACCCAGCTGGTGGCGGCGCTGACGCGGCTGGCGCGCGACCCGCAGCCGTTCGGCGGTGAGGTCGAGGCCGTGCTGGACGCGCTGTTCGGGCCGGCCGATGCCGGCGACTGGCAAAGGTTGGCCGCGCGGCTGGCCACCGAGCGTCGCTTCATGGTGATCTCCGGCGGCCCCGGCACCGGCAAGACCACTACCGTGGTGCGGCTGCTGGCGGCGCTGGCGGCGTTGTCGCCACGGCCGCTGGTGATGGCGATGGCGGCGCCGACCGGCAAGGCGGCGGCGCGGCTGACCGAATCGGTGCGCGCCGCGCGTGACCGGTTGCCGGTGGCCGACGCGGTGCGCGCGCAGCTGCCGGACAAGGCGCAGACGCTGCACCGTCTGATCGGGCTGGTCCCCGGCACCGCGCGCCCGCGCCAGCATGCGGCCAACCCCTTGCCGCTGGACGTGCTGGTGGTGGACGAGGCGTCGATGGTGGACTTGAGCCTGATGGCGCAGACGGTGGCGGCGCTGCCGTCGCACGCGCGGCTGATCCTGCTCGGCGATCGCGACCAGCTGGCGTCGGTGGAAGCCGGCGCGGTGCTGGGCGACATTTGCAGCCGGCAGGCGTGGCGCAGCGACACGGCGCAACGTCTGGTCGCCGCCGGCGTTGCCCTGCCCGGCGTGATCGACGACAACGCCATCCTCGCCGACAGCGTGGTGGTGCTGCAGAAGAGCCACCGCTTCGGCGCCGACTCCGGCATCGGCCGCCTGGCGCGCGCGGTCAATGCCGCGGCGCTGGACGAGGTGCACGCCTTGCTGGCGCAGCAGGCGCTGGCCGACATCCGCCAGCAGCCGGCGCTGCCCGACGCCGCCGGCCTGCTGGCGCAGCGCGCCGACTACTGGCAGGCGCTGGCGCAGCTGGACGCCGACGTCGACGCTGCGGACTGGGCGCCGCTGTTTGCCGCCTTCCACCGCTTCATGCTGCTGGCGGCGGAGCGGCACACCGTGGCGGCCATCAACGCGCAGATCGAGGCCGAGCTGGAAAAGCTGGGCCGCAAGGCCGTCGGCAGCGACTGGTACGCCGGCCGGCCGGTGATGGTGACGCGCAACGACTACGGCATCGGCCTGTTCAACGGCGACATCGGCCTCACCGTGATGCGCGGCGGGCGGCTGCGGGTGGTGTTCCCCACCACGGATGGTGGCTGGCGCGAGGTGGCGCCGGCGCGACTGCCGGAACACGACACCGTGTACGCGATGACGGTGCACAAGTCGCAGGGTTCTGAGTTCGCCAGCGTGTGGCTGGCGCTGCCGGCGGCGCCAAGTGCGGTGCTGACCCGCGCGCTGGTGTATACCGCGATTACCCGCGCCCGCGATATGTTCGTGCTGGCCGGCAACCCGGCAGTGCTGGAGGCCGGCGTGCTCAACGCGCCGCCGCGGCAATCCGGCCTCGCCGAGCGGCTGTGGCCGCAGCCATGAACGGGTGAACCAATCGCCTGCCGGCGGCGTCTGTCTGTGACAGGCTGACGGACTGGCCGCCAGCATCCTGTGAAAGGTTGGCCGCATGACGACACCACTGAAAATCGGACTCTCCGCCCGCATCTACCACCCGCAGCCCGGCGCCGACGGGCTGCAGTCGAAAACCCTGCAATACCTGGAGCAGTCGGTGGCGCACTGGGTGATGTCGCGCGACGTGATGATGCTGATGATTCCCACCGTGCTCGGCGACGGCATGATCAACCGCAGCAGCATCCGGCTGGCCGATTACGCGCGCTACCTGGACGGTCTGGTGCTGCAGGGCGGTGCCGACCTCAGCCCGCGCAGCTACGGCGAGGAGGCGCTGCATGAGGACTGGCATGGCGACGCGGTGCGCGACGCCTACGAGATGGAGCTGTTCCACGAGTTCGTCGAGGCCGGCAAGCCGGTGCTGGGCATCTGCCGCGGCGCGCAGCTGATCAATGTCGCGCTCGGCGGCACGCTATATCAGGACATCCCCAGCCAGCTGGGCGTGTCGCACCACCTGCACCGCGACTACGACAGCCACGCCCACGACATCGTGCTGACGCCGGATTCACTGCTGGCCGGCCTGCTCGGCGGGCAGGGCGGCAAGCAGGTGATCTCCATCCACCATCAGGCGATCCGCGCGCTGGGGCGCGGCCTGCTGGTGGAGGCACGTGCCAGCGACGACGGCCTGATCGAGGCGGTGCGGCTGGACGACGACAACTTCGTCTGTGGCCTGCAGTGGCACCCGGAATTCCACCCGCCCGGCGCCGCGCACCTGCTCGACTGCACCCCGGTGCTGGACCGCTTCCTATTGCGCGCGCGTGAGCGCTCGCGGCGCTGAGCAGCGCGGTCACATTTTTTCTTCAGAATGGCTTGACAGGACGGGGAACGTTACTTATAATTTGCTCCACTTCTTCGGAAGTGACGGAGTGTAGCACAGCCCGGTAGTGCGCCTGCTTTGGGAGCAGGAGGTCCAAGGTTCGAATCCTTGTACTCCGACCAACATGAAAGCCAGTTATCCTCGTGATAACTGGCTTTTGCGTATTTGCGGCCCGCCAGAACTATCTGGCGGGCCGTTATCATTTCCGCGCCGCCTTGTCGTATGTCGGCGCTGGCTATTGCTCCGCACTGTCGCCATTCCCGCCGCTGTTAAAACGATCCAGGGTTGGCCGCACGGCTTCGCTATCATGCCGCCGTTTACCTGTTTACCTGTTTACCTGTTTACCTGTTTACCTGTGCCCATCCGGTTGTCGAGTGGCGGGGGTGTGGCGCACATCGGTTTATCCACAGTGACGGGCTGATTCTGCAAGTTATCCACAGTTGGCGCCATTGCGGTCGCTAAACGTCACGGTCGCAGGCCATGCCATGCCCGGCACGTTCACCTGCGCGGCAGCGGGCGCCAATAGCAAAACACCCCGCACGCGGCGGGGTGTGACAGGCTGGCCGCAAGGGGCAGGGCCGGTATTACTTTTCGACGAAGGCGCGTTCGATGGCGTAGTGGCCAGGTTCGCCCATGCGTGGCGACTCGACAAAGCCGAGGCTGTCCAGCAGCTTGCAGGTGTCTTCCAGCATCGCCGGGCTGCCGCACAGCAGCGCGCGGTCGGTCTGCGGGTTCAGCTGCGGCAGGCCGATGTCGCTGGCCAGCTTGCCGTTGAGGATCAGGTCGGTCAGGCGGCCCTGGTTGCGGAACGGCTCGCGCGTCACGGTCGGGTAGTAGATCAGCTTTTCGCGGATCATCTCGCCCAGGAACTCGTGCTCGGCCAGTTCCTTGGTGATGTAGTCCTGGTAGCCCAGCTCGCTGACCCAGCGTACGCCGTGGATCAGCACGATTTTTTCGTAGCGGTCGTACACGTCCGGGTCCTTGATGATGGACATGAACGGGGCGAGGCCGGTGCCGGTGGACAGCAGGTACAGGTTCTTGGCGTCCGGCAGCAGGTTGTCCTGCACCAGGGTGCCGGTCGGTTTGCCGGAGATCACCACCTTGTCGCCCGGCTGGATGTTCTGCAGACGCGAGGTCAGCGGGCCGTTCGGCACCTTGATCGAGTAGAACTCAAGGTGCTCTTCCCAGTTGGCGCTGGCCACCGAGTAGGCACGGATCAGCGGTTTGCCGTTCACTTCCAGACCGATCATCACGAACTGGCCGTTGATGAAACGCAGACCCGGATCGCGGGTGCAAGTGAAGCTGAACAGGGTGTCGTTCCAGTGATGGACGGACAGGACGGTTTCGGAGGAAAGAGTAGCCATGAGTGTCGTCTTTATCAAACGGGCAAATTCAACAAGCGCGTATTCTAACCCGACTTCCAAATAACTGCTTGGATGTAAAGGTTCTGTCTTTATTGCTTTTTTGATTTATATCAGGGGATAGAATGATAGCCGTTCTCGAATAGCCCGCCGTGGCGTGCTTGGCGGCGCTACTGGCGGCGCCACTTGCCCTGCGCCGGGCGGCGCGATATGTTGCCATGCAACAACAAGCAGGCGACACCGAGCGGGAGCAGAAGATGAAACTATGCGTGATCAGCGGCGATGGCATCGGCCGCGAAGTGGTGCCGCAGGCGGTACGGGTATTGCACCGGCTGCTGCCGGCTTTGCAGATCGTGGCCGCCGACGCCGGCTGGGACACCTTCCGGCAGCAGGGCACGGCGTTGCCGGCGGCGACGCTGGCCGCGGCGCGCGATTGCGGCGCGGTGCTGTTCGGCGCGGTCAGCTCGCCGGCGTATTCGGTGGCCGGCTACCGCTCGCCCATCGTGCAGCTGCGGCGCGAGCTGGGCTGCCACGCCAATGTGCGGCCAACCCTGAGCCTGCCCGGCAGCGGTGCGGCCGAGGGCATCGACCTGCTGATCGTGCGCGAGAACACCGAAGACCTCTACGTCGGCGAGGAGCAGTCCGACGGCGACACCGCCACCGCCATCAAGCGCATCACCCGTGCCGCCTCGCGCCGCGTCGCCGAGACCGCGTTCCGCCTGGCGCAGGACGGCGGCCGCCGGCGCGTCACCATCGTGCACAAGGCCAACATCATGCCGCTCACCGACGGCTTGTTCCGCGACGCGGCGCGTGACGTGGCCGCCGCCTATCCGCAGATCGCGGTGGACGAGCTGCTGGTCGACACCGCCGCGCTGAAGCTGGCGCAGGCGTCGCAGGGTTTCGACGTGCTGCTGGCGCCCAATCTCTACGGCGACATCCTGTCCGATCTGGCGGCGGCGTTCGGCGGCGGGCTGGGGGTGGCGGCGTCGCTGAACCTGGGCGCGCAGGCGGCGATTGCCGAGCCGGTGCACGGCTCGGCGCCGGACATCGCCGGTCGCGGCATTGCCAACCCGGTGGCGGCGCTGCTGTCGCTGGCGTTGCTGCTGCGCCACTGGTGGGCGCAGCCAACGTTGGCCGCAAGCCTGGAGCAGGCGGTGCGGCGCACGCTGGCCGACGGCATCGCCACGCCCGATCTTGGCGGGGATGCGAGTACGGCGACGTTTTGCGATGCGGTGCTGGGGCGGCTGGATCTGGATTAAGGGCTGTGGGACTGGCAGGCTGCGACAAGATGCCGCATTCCGTCGCCGCCGGCCATTGGCTATAGTCGGGATTGGCGGGGAGGCGTCTTCGCCAAGCGAACTGGAAGTGGCCGTCCGCAGCAGCGGGCGGCTTTTTTTTGCGGCTGCGGGCTGGCGGCGCGGGCAAACAAAAAAGCCCTGACGCGGTGCGCAGGGCTTTGATGAGTCTTGTGGTGGGGGGAGAAGGATTCGAACCTTCGAAGGCTGAGCCGTCAGATTTACAGTCTGATCCCTTTGACCGCTCGGGAATCCCCCCGACAAGAGCGGCGCATATTAGCCGCCCGCTTTGGCGCTGTCAAGCCCGTGCCCGGCAAAAGGTGCGACCGGGCGCTGCGACAAATCGTCGCAGCCTGACGCGCGCGGCGACGGCGATGCTAAAGTAGCCGCCATGATGACTTCCACTTTTCCGGCGCTGTTTGCGGCCAACCTCGGCCAGGTGGCGCAGGCGGTGCGCCGCCTGCGCTGGCTGATGCTGGGGGCGGCGCTGCTGGCGCTGGGGCTGGCCGCGTTGCTGGCCTTGCAGCTGCCGTGGCTGTTGCTGGCGCAGGCGCTGGCGACGCTGGCCGTGCTCAACTTCGCGCTGCGGCACTGGCCGCTGCCGCCACGCTCGCAACTGGCGCTCGGCCTGTTCGGCGACGTGCTGGTGCTCTCCGAGGTGCTGGCCTTCAGCGGCGGCGCCGCCAATCCTCTGGCCTCGCTGTACCTGCCACCGGTGCTGCTGGCGGCGCTGCTGTTGCCGCCGCGCCAGGCGTGGCTGCTGGCGCTGTCTAGCCTGGGCGGCTACGCGCTGCTGTTTGGCTGGCACCTGCCGTGGCCACTGGCCGGTGACGATGCCGCCTACGCCTTCCGCCTGCATCTGGTCGGCATGTGGCTGACTTTTGCGGTGTCGGTGCTGTTGCTGACCACCTTCGTGTCGTCGCTGGCGCGGCAGCTGGCGCAGCGCGAGGCGGCGCTGGCGCAGGCGCGCGAGGCGCAGCTGCGCGACGAGCAGCTGGTGGCGTTGGGCGTGCAGGCGGCCGGCACCGCGCACAGCCTGTCGACGCCGCTCAACACGCTGACCCTGCTGTGCGACGAGCTGTGCGCCAGCCACGCCGCCGATGCGGCGCTGCAGCCCGATCTGCAGCTGATGCGGCAGCAGCTGGCGCTGTGCCGCCAGGCGCTGGTGCAGCTGAAGGCCGGTGCCGAGAGCCGGCCGCCGCCGCAGCCGATCGGCGACGCGCTGGCACAGCAGCTGCAGGGCTGGCAGGCGACACGGCCAGGGGTGCGGCTGCAGCGCGACGGCCTGCTGCACGGCGGGCCGCTGATGGCGCCGGACCCGCGCTTCTGGCCGGCGCTGTGCAACCTGCTCAACAATGCGGCGGATGCCGGTGGCGGCGAGGTGGAGCTCGACGCCGCCATCGCCGACGGGCAGCTGCAACTGCGCATCCGCAACCGGCGCGGCCGCCTCAGCGCCGCACAGCTGGCGCGCGCCGGGCTGGCGCCGCTGGACAGCGACAAGCCGGCCGGCCTCGGCCTCGGCGTGATGCTGTCGCACGTGACGCTGTCGCATTTGGGTGGCGAGTTGCGGCTGGAAAACGATGCCGCCGGTGGCGTGTGCGCCACGCTGCGGTTGCCGCTGGAGGGCGACGCATGATGGACATCCTGCTGGTGGAAGACGACGCGGTGTTCGCCGCGATGCTGGCGCGCAGCCTGCAGCGCCGCGGCCATGCGGTACGCCATGCTGCCAACGTGGCCGAGGCGCTGCAGGCGGTGAGCAGTGCGCCGCAGGCGATCATCCTCGACCTCAATCTTGACGGCGACAGCGGCCTGCGCCTGCTGCCGCAACTGCTGGCCGCGGCGCCACAGGCGCGGCTGCTGGTGCTGACCGGCTACGCCAGCATCGCCACCGCGGTGGAGGCGGTGAAGCTGGGCGCGGTCAACTACCTGGCCAAGCCGGCCAGCGCCGACGAGATCCTCGCCGCGCTCGGTGCGCCGGCGGCGGACCCGGAGCGCGCGCTGCCCGTCGCGCCGATGTCGCTGAAGCGCGTCAGCTGGGAGCACCTGCAGCGGGTGCTGGCCGAGCACGACGGCAATGTCTCCGCCACCGCCCGCGCGCTGAACATGCACCGCCGCAGCGTGCAGCGTATGCTGGCCAAACGTCCGGTACGCGATTGAGGTGCCGATCCGCCCGCCGCGGCGAGCGCCGGTAACGGTGTGTTCGTCGCCAAGAACCTGAGCACGATTTGCTGCGACCTGATATTTCAGTGGGTGATCCTGTATCGGCATTGGCCAAAACATGGGTATCGATATCAGCATCAACGGTGCTTTTGGGGCCAGCTCCGCCTTGCCTGACTTGGGCGCGCGGGATCGTGAACCGCGGCTAAGCCCCTGATAAAGCAGTGGACAAATTAGAGCAATTGCCTTAAATTGTGCGCTGCACTCAAGCCGAAAGGTTTTTGTGGTGTTAGCCCCTCGAAGCATCCGTCGGCCCCGTGCCGGTGTGGTGTTTCTTCCTCGTGTTGGCCCCTGTGGAAACCCTCAGGGGATTTTTTTTGCCTGCTCGCCGTGACCGGCCGGCCACGCTACCAGCACCGGATACGCCAATGCGGCCAACCTTGAGACAAGGTTGGCCGCATTGTTTTGTGGGTGTTGCCGCTCATTCGAGCGCCGGTGGCGCGGCCTGCCGTGCGTGCTTGCGCTGGCAACAATGCCCGCAGCGTCCCTGAGCCGTGGCGCGCCGCCGCAGTGAAGGCGGCGCTTAGACTTGCAGCAGCCGCAGCACGTTCTGACTCTGGCTGTTGGCCTGCGCCAGCATCGCGGTGCCGGCCTGTTGCAGCACGCTTTGCCGCGTCTGGTTGGCGGTTTCCTGCGCGTAGTCGGCGTCCATGATGCGCGAGCGTGCGGCGCTGGCGTTCTCGGTCGAGCTCTGCAGGTTCTGGCTGGCACTGTCCAGCCGCGACATCATGCCGCCAATCTTGGCCCGCTCCTGCGAGACGTAGTCCAGTGCCTGGTCGAGGTGGAAGATGGCGAACTTGGCCAGCTTGTCGAGATCGAGATCCTGCAGCCCGAGCGAGGCTACGTTCACCGCGCCGACCGAGCCCTGCAGCGTGTCGCCGGCATTGCTGCCGCTTTGCACGGTAAAGAAGTTCTGCCCGGTGGCGCCGGCAATGTCGGGGAAATCCAGCTTGAAGCCCTGCAGCACGTTGGCGCCGGACAGCGAGGCGTTGTTGTCGTCCAGCGCCGTTTCCGCGCTCAGCACCGTGCCGCCGTCGGCATCGGCACCGCCGACGGCACCGGTGTCGGCATTGCTCAGGTCCATGCTGCCGATGAAGGCGGCGCCGTTGGTGTTCCACGAGGCGATGAAGGCGGCGCTACTGGCCAGGTTGCCCTTGGTGGCGCTGTTGATCGCGGCGTCGAGCGTGGCGCCGCCATTCAGCGCCTGCATCACGTCCTTGATGCCGCTGCCGCCGGCCTGTTTCACCTGCTGGTGCAGGTAGCGGGTGGCGGCGTAGGCGGCCGAATAGTGCGCCGAGTCGCTGGCCCAGGCGCCGCCGAGGTTGTTGCCGCCGACCAGGGCGGCGGCACTGCCGGCCGCCGCCACGTCGCCCGCCAGGCGCTCGTCGGCGCCGTGGATGAATTCGGCGGTGCCCTCCATGAACCAGGTCGGCAGCGTGGTGATGTTCATGCTGCGCCCCATCACCGCGTGCGCCATCTCGTGGGCGATCACGCGGTCGTTGTAGAACGGCGCGCTACCGCCGTTGGGCAGGTTGGCCGGGGTGAAGTCGGCCATGTCGACATTGAGCGCGACCCCCAGCATCCTGCCGCCGCCGTCGGTGCCGGTGTAGCTGACCGAGGCCAGCGTGCCGCCGGGGGTACCCGGATTGAGGTTCACCGTCATGGTGGCACCGTCGCCCTGGATACCGTAGAACTGCTTGATGCGGCGTTCCGACGCCTCCAGCCAGCCCAGCTGCAGGCCGTCCATCACCGCGCGCTTGTCGGCGTCCCCGCCGAGGCTGGTGGTGGCTTGCGAAAACACCTGCTGGCCGTTGAATTCGGTCTCGCGTCCGATCTGGTCGATGCCCTGCAGCAGCTGGTTGGCTTCCGCCTGCAGTGCCTGCCGGTCGGGGCTGCTCAGCGTGCCGTTGGCGGCCTGCACCGACAGCTCGCGCATGCGTTGCAGCATGTCGCTGACCTTGGCCAGCGCGCCTTCGGTCACCTGCAGCATCGAGGTATTGTCGGTGACGTTGCGCAGGCCCTGGCGCTCACCGCGGATTTTTGCATCCATGCGGCTGGCGCTGGCCTGGCCGGCGGCGTCGTCCATCGCGCTGTTGATGCGCAGGCCGGAAGACAGCCGCGCCAGGGTCCGCGTCAGGCTGTTGCTCGACTTCTCTAGTTGTCGCTGCGCATGCATGGCCAGCGTATTGGTATTGATTTGCACGAAGCGCGATCTCGCAGAGCGATGCTGGTGGCAAGGGATGATCCCTTATCGGCGTGGCGCGCTTGTTCTTGAGGGCTTTTGTTGCCGGATTATGGCTGTTTTGTATTTCCATGCCATTGTTTTTTATAGAAATACAAATGCATGGTCGATGTGCTTGCGGCCAACCTTGTGCCAAGGTTGGCCGCATTGTTTTGGGGGCGTGACCGTGTTTACAGCCACTTGCCCGGGTTCATGATGCGCTGCGGATCGAGCGCCTGTTTCACCGCGCGCATCACCGCCAGCGCCGCCGGGTCCTTGTAGCGCTGCAGCCAGTGGCCCTTGAGCTGGCCGACGCCGTGTTCGGCCGCCAGCGTGCCGCGCAGGCGGTGGACCTGTTCGTAGACGATGGCGTTGACCGCGTCCTCGTCGGCAAACAGCTCGTCATTGCCGGGGCGGGTGTGGCTGATGTTGTAGTGCAGATTGCCGTCGCCGGCGTGGCCGAAGGCGACGATGCGCACGCCGGGGAAGGCGGCTTGCAGTGCCGTGCCGCAGGCGTGCAGGAAGGCCGGGATCGCCGAGGTCGGCACGCCGATGTCGTGCTTGATGCTGGGGCCGTCGCGCTTTTGCAGCTCCGACATCTGTTCGCGCAGCTGCCACAGCCGCGCGCGTTCGCTGTCGTTCTGCGCCAGCACGCCGTCGCCGAGGCCGCGCGCGGCCAGCCACTGCAGCAGCCGCTCCTGCAGGCTGGTGTTGTCGCCGCTGTCGGACAGCTCGACCAGCAGCGCCCACGGCGCCTGGAACGGCAGCGCGCCCGGTTGGTACTTGTCGAGCAGCTGCTGGCACACCTCGGACATCATCTCGAAGCTGGTCAGCCGGTCGCCGAACGCCGCCTGCAGCGCGTTGAGGGTGGCGATGGCCTCGTCGGCACTGGCAACACCGAGCAGCGCGGTGGCGTGCGCGGACGGCTGCGGGAACAGCTTCAGCGTGGCGGCGGTAATCAGCCCGAGCTGGCCCTCGGCGCCGATGAACAGCTGCTTCACGTCCAGGCCGCTTGTGTCCTTGCGCAGCGCGGTCAGCGCGTCCAGCAGCTGCCCGTCCGGCAGCACCACCTCCAGCCCCAGCGTCAGCTCGCGCATGGTGCCGAAGCGCAGCACGGCGAGGCCGCCGGCGTTGGTGGACAGGTTGCCGCCGATCTGGCAGCTGCCCTCGCTCGCCAGCGACAGCGGGAACAGCAGCCCGGCGCCGGCCGCCGCCGCCTGCACTGCCGCCAGCGTGCAGCCGGCCTCGACGGTGATGGTCTGGTTGGCCGCATCGACGGCGCGGATGCGGTTCAGCCGCCGCAGCGCGATGACCAGCTGCCGGCCGCTGCCGTCCGGCGTCGCCGCGCCGCAGGTGGAGGTGTTGCCGCCCTGCGGCACGATGGCGATGCGGTGGGCGGCGCAGAAGCGCACCAGCGCCGCCACTTTGTCGCTGCTGGCCGGCAGCGCCACCGCCAGCGGCAAGCCGTGGTAGCGACCGCGGTAGTCGGTAATGAAGGGCGCGATGTCGTGCGGGGTGGTCAGCAGGTTGGCGGCGCCGACAATGGCGGCCAGTGGCGCAAGCAGATCGGTCATGAGGTGGTTTCCGGTTCGGCGCGGGTATCGGAGTCGCAGCCGGCGCCGATCGCCAGAT
>Ga0209211_10002022_pt1 | contig 36111 bp, 39 predicted proteins | sample RifGroA2_FD_183992 | JGI IMG/M metagenome (GOLD analysis project Ga0209211, IMG submission 183992) | Groundwater microbial communities from Rifle, Colorado, USA - Groundwater A2 (SPAdes) (version 2) | ecosystem: Environmental > Aquatic > Deep subsurface > Groundwater | place: Rifle, Colorado... | reverse complement strand
TCGGCGCATGGCCGTCTCTTCAGGGATACAGGTGTCGGTGACGCGGTTGAAATGGTGCTCGTAGAGATCCTGCTCGTCCTGAGGGGAAAGATTGCGCCAGTTGGGCACACGCTTGTAGTCATTATGGGCCACGAGGTTGAACACATCTTCCTCAAGATTGGCACCGGTGCAGGTTATGGCGTGGACTTTTCCTTGGCGAATCATCTCGGCGAGACTGCGGCCCAGCTCGGCGGTACTCATGGCGCCGGCCAGGGTGACCATCATCGAGCCGCCTTTCTCCAGATGCTCACGGTAAGCACGGGAAGCATCGATCACCGTGGCGGAGTTGAAATGGCGATAATGTTCGTTCATAAAATCGGTAATGGGCGTGGACGACATGGGTAACCTTCCTGTGCAAATGGGGGTAGAAAAAGCCTCTATTCGGTACCACAGTCGATGCATTAAGAAAATGAAGAAGTGCTAAACCTTGGACAAAATGGCGGTGAGACCCACATAGGCCTGTTTAAAGTTGCCCCGGTCATAGATGGGAGCAAACTTTTCTAAAATCATTTGACGAAGCTCCGGCCCGGGTTCCTGGTGCCGTGAAAGTTCCAGGCCGCACTCATGGGCGATGATAAAGATCGCGCCCAGAGGCGAAATACTGCGGCCATCCATCTTGCGGGGAAAGCCTGTCCCGTCCGGTGTTTCATGATGCTCAAAAATAATGTGATCAATGTCGGCGGGAAGCTCCTTAATTTTTCGCACCATCTCGGCAATTTTGACAGGATGATCATAAAACTCGGCGCTCATCTCGCCCTCTTCAATTTTGGAGGAAGATTCAAGCACGTAAGCGGAGTCGCCCTCCAATAAAATATCATGGAGAAAGCTGGCCATCGCCAACTTTTGCACGGTCGGTTGACTCCCCCAGCTCGTCTTCGAGGCAATGGCGCAGGCGAGGTAGGAGGTGAGCAGACAGTGACCAAAAAAGTTTGACGGGTTCGCCTCGAGCCCTTTTAAGAGCTCATCGAGCAGAGAATTTTGACTCATGAGCTTGAGCGAGCTGTCCACCGTGGCGTGGGCCAGATCCACCAGCTTGGGCGAGATGCCAAACTCTTCCAACTGCTTTTTAAAAACTTTGTACCCCGTCTCCAAATTTTGAACGACGCGACTTGCAGGCAGGGGTTCGGCGATTTTTCCCGTGCTGGTCATGACCTCGACGAGGGCGTCGGTAAAATCAAAGTAGTCGTCCTGATTCACGAAAAGTTCTTTGATATTTTTTTCGTAGTATTTTTGCACGACTTCTAAGATGTTGATGGCGTGGCGATTGACAATTTTGACATACTTATCATCACTCAGGCGCAGGAAGATATCACAGGGAGCTTTATTAAAACGCAAAAATAAGGCCATCTCGCTGGCGCGAAAAGCTTCGCCCTTCACCACTTCCTGAGTTATTTTCTTCTGGTATTGGGCGGCATCAAGGGCATACTCAATTTTCTCCCACAGCTCCTCCCCCGTCGCGGGCTTGAGGATTTTTCCATTGCCCACAAAATCTTCAAAGAAGGTTTCAAATTCGGGCAGATCAACAATATTGCGTGCCGAGAAAAGCAAGAAGGGAACTTTGAGCTGCTTCTTTTTGACAAAGGCGTAGACGTCGCCGCCCGATCCGTTTGGCATAGTGTAATCGGAGATGATCAGATCAAAGTTGGGGTCTCGACTCAGAATATCAATAGCTTTCTGGCCGCTTTCGGCCTCCGTCACTTCGCAGGTATACTCCATCTGGATTAAACCGATTACCGTAGTGCGAACATCCACATCATCTTCAGCATATAGAATTCTCATCGCACCATTCTAAAAGAATTTGCACTTATATCAATTAAAAATTTTAAAATCTTGTTATACTAGCTCCATGCTTAAGATTATTGTGGCCCATCCAGACAAAGAAGCAGGCGCAGGGATTGTTGCGCACCTCAATGCCCAAAGTTTTCAAAGTACTTTGTCCACGACCGGGAAGGATGCGCAAAAATTATTGTCCACTCAAAACTTTTACGCCGCGATCCTGCATATGGAGATCAAGGACCATTCAGGTTATGAGCTTCTGAATTATATTAAGGCCAACCGACCGTCTTTACGCATCGTCATCACCTGCAGCGCCACCAACGCTCTTTTGAAGGATGATGAGGTCATGGAAAACTTGGTTAAGCTTGGAATTCTCGGAGTATGGCGCCCGCCTTTTGCCCTCGAGGACTTGAGTAAGATTGTCGATTCCAGCCAGAATTTATCTTTCATTTTAAGTAAGATAACCAAGCAGGAAGGGCAAAAGGCCGAAGAGGATGTGGAGGCAAAAAATGACGACTTCACTTCTATCAGAATTGATGATTTTTTTTCCGGCTCCACCGTGCTCTTCGATACCTTCGTTAAAATCGGCGAGAATAAATATATAAAAATTCTCCACTCAGGCGATAGCTTTGCCGAGGAGCGACTCGCTAAGTACCGCCAGAAAACAGAGGTCTTATATTTTAAATCGGAGGATCGCCGCAAATATCTCAAAATCCTTGACGTTCTTTTGAAGAAGGTCGGAAAGCGAGATGACATTGATGATGGCACAAAGGTTGTCATGATGAAAAACATGGCCCAGAAATATGTGGAGGAAATTTCCTCCTTCGGCCTGGCCCCGCAGCTTCTGGATATGGGCCAAAGTCTGGTTGAATCCATGGTGGAAACGGTCAGGGCCTCGCCCAACCTGATTCAGTCGCTCCAGCAGATGAAGGACTTTGACCCGACTCTCTATAGCCACGCCTATCTGGTGTCGATGTTTTCATCTCTGGTGGCGATGCAATTTCAATGGTCCTCGCCCAAGACCTTGCAAACCTTGGCCATGGCGTCGCTCTTCCACGATCTGGGCAAGCTGGACTTTCCCAAGGAACTTATCGGCACGGAGGTGAAGGATCTCTCGCCCGAAAATGCCTTAAAATATTGGGACCATCCGTACATGGTGTCGCGCAAACTTTCCGATTCCAAGCTGGTGGACAGCAATGTCCTGCAAATTATCCAGCAACATCACGAGTACATGGACGGAACCGGTTTTCCAAAAGGCCTCAAGGGCCAAAAAATTCACCCGCTCTCGCGCATCATTGTGTTGGTCAACGATTTCTGCAACTATCTCGTCCCTCGCAATATCACGCCTTTTGATGCCATTACAGAGATGCTCCAGATTCCCACCACTCCGGCCCGCTACGACCGCCAGACTCTTTTCAACTTATGCCAGATTTTTGCCGACCCCGAGAAGGTGAAGACCCTGACGGATAAGGCCGATAAGTCTTGAGATCGGGGTCTATGCCATTGAAATCACTCCACAAAGAGAGAGAGAAAATCCCAGAATTTTGAGTATATAACATATTGTGATATACTCCTTTTATCGGCAAAAAATGAATCATTTAGAAGAAAGAACTAAAAGAGAATGTTCATGAACTCGAAATTGAACTCAAAAAACTCTTCAGATGAAGCTGCGGATTTTGCAGAGTTAACAGCTTCTCGCCTTGCCTATCTGGGGGGAAATATCACGTCCCATCTCCCCTCCCCCGGGAACTATCTCGATTTAGAAGAATTCTTTGTCGAGGCGACCAATGCTGTATTTAGCGACACGAGACTGACCAGATGTCTTGAATACTGGGTATCCCGTTATGGGAAATATCTTTCTCCTTCCAAGATTAGAACTGTTCTCTCCAAGTCGAAATATGACCCAAGAGTCTTGGGGTATTTTATTGAGTTAATTGACGGGAAGAAGTTCAACAACGGCCCCTTTAAAATCTTAAAAACCTTTATCAAAAAGGGGAAAAAGAACGAACCGATTTTCTCTCACCTACCGCGACCTAAAGTTGCTGACCCTGTCTGGAAAAAGTATGGACTAATCGCCCCTTTGTTTAATCGAGAGGAAGAGGAAAAAAATCTTAAAAGTATGAGTTACATTGCAAAGAGCGTACCTGAACTAAAATACCGGATTATGGGGATGCATATTCCAGTCGCGGATATTTTGGCCTATATCGATAGGAATGGGGAAGCCAGTTTGTACCGAATTGCCAAAGAGACGAACACCGCATACTCGCGGGTGCATGGGGTCTATCAAAAGCATATTAGGCCTTTTCAGAGCGCGAATTTATAGCAAAGGGCGCTTACAAGATTCGGCCCGCTACGACCGCGGATAAGGCCGATAAGTCTTGAGGTCATGCCCTCTCGCATGATGGGCATGGCAAAGCAGCTTTAAATTTTCGATTGCATGAGTGCCGCCTTCCGAGAAGGCCCTGACATGGTGAATTTGCAAAAAATGTTTTGAGCTGCACTCTGGGTGCTGACACCGGCCCTGGGCCTTCGCCCAAACCGCTTTGCGAACACAAGCTGGAATCCCTCTGGCCGCGGCCCTTGCACTCCCCTTTCGTTTTTCCAGCTCGCGAGTACAAAGGAAATCAATCAGCTCGGGCAGCTCACGCCTTTTGGTGTGAGACAAGAGCGCTTGAAGCTCTTTTAACTTTTCCACCACGGCATCATCTAAAATCAGGGTGACCTTTGTTTGAGTTTTAGAATATCGGCGCGCCGTTCCACTGACCAGCGCAGGTGAAAGTTCCGGCGCCAAAAGAACCTCCACCTCTTTTTTCGATTTGCCCTCGATTTTTTCCAGAAGTAACTGCTTATCTTTCAGACCTAACCTGTGCTCCCGAAAAAAGGTGTTCGCCATCCCAAGAACAGTGAGGTTCAAACTTCCGTCATCTAATTTTTTCTCAATCTGCGGAAGCTCGGAAAGCATCCGGCAGGCGCTGATCCTCCTTTGCGCCTGATCGGGCGAATACTTAAGCTCATCAGTGCAATAGGCAAACATGCTGGAAAACCCCAAGTCGGCATAGAGCTTTCGCCGGTCAATCTCGCGCAGATGGTGCAAGACCTGAGACATGATTTCCCTCTCACGCACGGCCAGCTTTTTTGTATCTTCCAGTAAAACACCATCGACGACATGTCTTAAATCCATAAACACCTCCCGAGTTGAAGGCCAGCATACCACCGATTTTTGAGCAAAATATTTCATGTAAAAAGGGCCCTCTCGCAGTTGGATTTTTTTTATTCAAGATGTTTCGCGCGAGAAAAATAAAATGCGCGGGAGAGGGAAATGAAGCCGTTTAAAATGGGGATTACGGACCTCTTAGAGGGCCAGCAGGATTTTCAACTTCCCCTGCCCAACAACCCCGCAAGCAAAAAATGCAGAATTTTTGAACTATTTCATAAATGAAACAACCTTTCGCGGGTCTTGGCCCATTTCTCCCCCAACCCCCGACAATACTGACCATTATTTGGGCCACTCGGCCCGGCCAAGAATCCGCACCTTATCCAGAAATCAAGATGATACAGCTTTGATATTAATGACTTAAGTTGTTTCCTATAATAGACGAAAAGCTCTCACGAATGCGTAGGTTCGCACAAGATTGTTTGCCTAATTTTGAAGGATGTTTTTTATGAACGGAAAAAACTTATGTTGGTGTTTTCTGTTACTCCTTGTGGGCGTAGCGCCCTACCTCAGTGCCGTCGGCGCGGAGGAAGGAGTGGCGAAAGTTATCATCCTAAAAGGTACCGCTTCGGCCGTCGCTAAAGATGGTAAGTCGTCTCCCTTAAAAGCAGAGCAGTGGTTAAAAGAGGGATTTAAAGTTAAAACCGAGAAAGGCAGCTTTGCCAAACTGCTTTTTATCGATAAATCCACCATCAACGTGGGACCCGGTTCAGAGATGGAGATCTCCTCCTTCCCAAAAACCGAGGCCGGGGTTCTGACCGTACTCGAAGGTACCATCCGCTCTCAGGTCACCAAGAACTATATGGACATCCAAGAAAAAGATAAATCCAAACTCTTCGTAAAAACCAAAACCGCCGCCATGGGTGTTCGCGGTACGGACTTTATTGTCGGCTTTGAAAAGGCAACGGGCAACACTAGCTTGGACGTTGTTTCAGGTTCGGTTGCCATGGGTAAGTTAGAAGATGGTGCCAAGTTCGACCAATCCTCCCTAGAAAAGACCGTATCAGGTGACAATGCCGTTATGGTTGAAAAAGGCTTTAAGTCTGACATCAGTGCCGACTCCGCAAAACCAAAAGAGCCGGCCAAGATTCCTGAAGGCGAGTTGAATAAGCTGAAGTCCAATCAAGATACCGTGAGCAGCAATGACAAAGGTGATAAAGACAAAGAAGAAAAGGTAGCCGCCAAGGAAGAAAAGAAGGAAGAGAAAAAAGACGATAAGGCCGAAAAGAAAGAAGAAAAGGTAGTCGCAAAAGAAGAGAGAAAAGAGGAAAAGACCGAAAAAGAGGACAAAACTGCGAAAAACGATGATAAGGAAAAAGAACGTCAGCCAGCATCAACAGATGGTGGTGACGATTCAAAGGAACCAGATGAACCTAAGGAACCAGATGAACCAGAAGACCCTAAGGAACCTAAGGAACCAGATGAACCAGAAATTGTTTGCACCGATCCATGTGATTGCTACGGACGTTGCGAACCAGGGCCGGATGATAAACCTCAACCAGATACGTCAACGCCACCACCTACTATCACAAGCACACCGCCGACAAGTACGGTCAACTTTATTATAAATGCCCAATAATTCTACCCAAGCTCGCAACTTTCGGTCATAATATTAAGCAGATATAGATAGACTTAAGGCCCCAAGATGGGGCCTTTTAATTGTGGAGTAACCGTGACCATGGAACGGCAGAAAACAACTGTTTTATATTCTCTCATCACCCTGACAATTCTCACCCTTACGACATCACAGATCCACGCAGCCACCGGCACGATCGATACGCTGATTAAAGACCGCAAATGCAAAGAGGCGTGGCCCTTGATTCAAAAGGAAGGCGAAGGACTGAAGGCCTTTCATCTCGGACAATGCTATAGCATGGCAAAAGACTTTGATAAGGCCACAGAAAATTTGCTCAAGGCCTACTTTTTCTACAAAGGTAAAGACAAGGAACGCCCACCTGCCCTCCTCTTTACCTTGGGCAATGCCTTCTATGGTGCCAATAAGTTAAAACGAGCACGCAAGGCCTATCTGCGATCTGCCAAACAGGGGTATCAGCGACAGCAATCTCACTACTTCGTGGCATATATCTCAGTCATCCTTGAAGATTACAAAAACGCTATTAAATACTACCGTGTATTGACTGCCGATCCTCAAGCGACCACAGAACTGATGCAAATAGGACTCTTCCAACTGGGCGAATCATATCTCTCTGAAGCTGAAGAACGGAAGGCCGACACCCCCGAATATATAAAGGCCAAAGTTATACCCCATTTAGAAAAGTCTGTGGCGTTGGATAAAAAAACGAAAGTGAGCCGTGATGCCGCTAAAAAACTGAACGAAATTTTGGCCAAATATAGGCTCGATCCAAATATCATGATTTCGGGAAAGAAAATTCCCGAGAAGCGCTACCAAGCTTTTCTCACCCAAAACATAACCTACGATGACAATATGACTCTGGCGACTGATCTTCCAACTCTGCAGGCCACGGCTAAGGACACCTATATTTTTAAAACCACCGCTCAAGCAGCTTACCAGTTTTATCAAAAACAGCGCTATACTATCGTTCCAGTACTGACATTCAATGTCTCTCGTCACACAGACCAGGATAACGCAGAGGTTTACCAAAACGACGGGCACGATTACACTCTCGCGCTAAAAACGCGTACAGATCATTTCGCCTTCGACAAACCCGCCGGACTCAGCGTCGATGTTGACTACAATAATGTCACCAAAGATTATAAGGGCAAGCACGATCCCGAATTTTTTTCTAAGGCCTTTTCCATATCTGTAGGTGATTCTTTTTCCTATTTCAAACTCGGCGGCTCAACAGTTTCGTACAAATATCGTAAGTCTACATCTTATGCAGCCGCCCAAGACAACAGCTCTCAAACCTTAACCCTAGTTCAAACGCATGTACGACCCAATCAACACCTAATAATGTTTCTTTTCATGGGAACCCAGACCCGGCTTCCAAATGCCCCCACCAGCGACACCGACAGCTACATGTTTCGGATGGACTACATCATCCCCGAAATTCTCCCCAAATTTATCCTAAACCCGTCCATGGCAGTGACTTTTCTCGACACAAAAATGCAGAAACCCACACGTGGAGTAGAGAAATCCTTTAATCCGGGCATCAAGATTATTCGCAAATCCGGCTACCATATCCAAACCTCGATTTTTTACAGTTACACCAATAACCAGTCAAAGAACGAGGCCGCCAATGAGTATGAAAAAACCCAGTACGGCTTTGAGATGAAATACATCTTTTAAACATTAAGGGCCTTTACCATGTTTGGAAAAATTGTCCGTGTCTTCGGCATCCTCCTGATCATTCTCTTGTCCGCTGCCTGTATCTTTTTCTCCATCGTCGAGCGGGATATGGATCTGCAGAACTTGAATACCAACTTTTCAAAAATTCTGACCTTTCCCGGCATTTTTGAAGATCGCTTTTATGACTGGCGAATGCAGAAGACCCTGCCGCCCACCGCCTATGATGATCGCCTGGTTTTGGTCAAGATTGACGAGCCCTCCCTGCAAACTCCCAGCATCGGGCGCTGGCCTTTTACCCGCATGGTGTGGGTGAAATTCATGCACAAGATGGAATCCTTTGGCGCCAAGGTGGTGGCCTTTGACGTTTTCTTTCCCGAGCCTGAGAAAACATGCGTTGCCGAGCATGAGGGACCGGACATTCAGCTTGCCCAGGCCATTCGCGAGTTCCAGATGCGCCCCGGATATCGAGTCATTCTCCCCTACTCACTGAATGTGGACGGCTACAAGACCGAGCGGGAATTCAAAGAGGTTCCCGATTCGCTTTTTAACTTTGTCGCCGATACCCGTCAGGCCAAGGACCTCAATCTCAAGCCCATGAGTATCTCTAAAGATGCCTGGCCGGTGCCGACCTTGGTCAAGGCCGAGTCGGGTCTGGCCCACATTGAATCCTCCTCCGACAGCGACGGGATTTACCGCCACTATCAGTTTATCGCCAACGTGGACGAGCTTTATTTTCCCTCCTTCGGGGTCATGACCTACCAGTACTACACCGAAGACAAGCCGGTCCTGGAGCTGATGTCGCTGGGTGAATATCACCTCAAAATTAAAGATGGCTCCATTCGACTGAACCAAAAAGGCGAGGCGCGGGTGCGCTGGTTTGGGGATCAGAATGCCTACCCCGGCGTCTCGCTGAAAGATGTCCTCGCCGCCCCTGATACCGACCCTAAGATGATCCAAAGTTTCAAAGATAAAATTGTTTTCATCGCCTCCACCGCGTTCGGGGCCCACGATTTTCGGCACACGCCCATCGACCCCCAGTTGCCGGGAATCTTTTTTCACATGAACGTCGTCTCCATGCTCTTGAACGGCACCTACTTCCGCTCCGCCGCCGACTCCACCCTCTATAGCTGGCTCATCTTGATCTTCGGCACGCTCATCATGGTGCTGGTGCAAATTTTCGGCCTTCCTCTCCTCGACCTCGGTGTGGTGGCCAGCTTGATCATCGGCCTTTTTTATCTGGATACCTACTATCTCCTGCCCCGGGGCTATGAGATCAAGCTCTTTTTCTGCCTGTTTTCCATCGGTGCCTGCTACGCCTGGAATACCTTCCTCAACTTCTATAACTCCAACAAGGATAAGGCCTTCTTGAAGCAGGCCTTCGGGACCTACATCTCGCCGGAGCTTATCGATGAGATGTATAAGACCGGCACGCCACCCCAGCTGGGTGGAACGGAAGGCATTATCACCGCCTACTTTACCGACATCGCCGGCTTCTCCACCTTTTCCGAAAAGCTCACCGCCACTCAGCTAGTTGAGCTTTTAAATGAATATCTGACCGCCATGACCGATATCCTCCTGGAGGAAGGTGGGACCCTAGATAAGTACGAAGGGGACGCGATTATCGCCTTTTTTGGCGCTCCTATGCCCATGCCCGACCATGCCGAACGGGCGGTGAGAGTCTCTATCAAAATGCAGGAAAGACTGGCCGAGCTACGGGCCAAATGGAAGAGCGAGGCGCCCAAGTGGCCTGAGATCGTTCATCATATGCGCATGCGCATCGGGATTAACTCAGGCAGCATCGTCACCGGAAACATGGGTTCCGCCCAGCGCATGAACTATACCATGATGGGAGACTCCGTGAACCTGGCCGCCCGTCTTGAGGCCGCCGCCAAACAGTACGGAATTTTCACCCAGATCGCCGCGGCGGTGAAAAATTTGATCGGCGATACTTTTGTCCTGCGCGAGCTTGATACTCTCCGAGTTGTGGGTAAAAGTGAGCCCGTCACCACCTATGATGTTTTAGGCCTCACCGGCAAAACTGATGAGAACCTGCTCAAGCTGCAAACCGAATTTCACAAAGGTCTAGCGCTTTATAAGGCCCAAAAGTGGGACGAGGCGATTGAAACCTTCAAGGTCTCCAACGAATGTGAAAATCTGCGCTACCCCGAGCTGGCGGGGAAAAAGACCAATCCAAGCTTGATCTATATCGAACGTTGTGAATATTTCAAACAAAATCCCCCCGGTGCCGACTGGGATGGTGTCTACACCTTAACCGAGAAGTAATTATGCAGCGACTTGTCCTCTTTTTTCTTATCAGCGCCATGGCCCATGCTCAAGACCAGCTGGTGCTTCTTAATGCCGGCAAGGACGGCAAGCTCAACCATGATGCCGACATCTTCATCAAGGCCCCCATGATTCGCTTTGAGCAAAACAAGCGAAGCATGATCTTCAATGCCGACACCAAAACCGTTTACAGTCTGGATAACAAGCGCAAGCAGTATCTGGAGTTGGACCAGGAGCACATGAAGTCCATGGCCTCCACCGTGACGACAAGCATGGAGCTGTTAAAAAAGCAGCTTGATAAGCTCCCTCCCGACCAGCGCGCCAAGTGGGAGGAAAAGTTGAGCAAGGGCCCCTTCGGCGGCACTCCCCGCTCGCAAAAGAGCTACAGCTACAAGGAGATAAAATCCAATGCCCCCTGCGGCAAGTGGACCTGCAAGCAAATTGAGGGAAGCACGGACGGCGTTAAAACTTCTGAAATTCACCTCGCCGACTACTCCGCCTTAGGTCTGACCCCTGAGAGCATCGGAGCGCTCAAGGCCATGGGACAATATTTTTCCGAAATGGCCGAGATGGTGGGGGCCCAAGGCCCCCAGTTTAAGTTCGACAAATTCGAAGGCATCCCGGTCATGGTGAAAACCTTTGATAAGGACGGGGTCAAGCGCACCATGTCCATCAGCGAGGTCAAAAAATTTACCCCTAAAAACGAGACCTTCAGCGTCCCCAAGGACTACGAAAAAAATAAGCTCCCCCTGCTTTAACCTTAAGCTTGCATTTTTTACCCGGTCCTTTGTCAAAAATTCTTCTGCCAGGCATAGTTGGCCCACTTGGAGTTGTGTTCTCAACAAGGGGTTTTCAAATGTCGATTAAGGCCATTGTTCTGATTGCTGTTGCCGTGCTGTCTCTTCCCGGGGCCCACGCCCAGAATTCCGCCAGCGCCTTCTGCGAAAATTCCTATCAAAAAGTTTGCACCGACAATCGCGAGGCCCTACAGGACCGAAAAGATCAGATCGATAGAATCAAAGGTGAAATCGCCGATGAGGCCAAACCTCTGGCCCAGGCCGAAATCGCCAAACTTCCCCCCTTGAGCGGCATCGGGCCTCGTCGCTGGCTGGGTCAGCTTCGCCGTTGGCTTGAGACCGAAAAAATCAAAAATCGCTTCATTATTGAGGTGGCGGGCCAACGGCTGGGCGGTCTCGAGTCAGAGGCGATTAATCAGGACTCGGTCAAGACCATCAAGAAGTATTTAAAAGAGGCGATTGAAAATTCTAAATTTGATCGCTATCTGAAAGATAATTTCAAAGGCATCATCGAAGGCGTCACGGTGGGAAATTTTATGGAATACGCCGAGCGCGTGGGACTTAAAAACGGCCTGCTCGCCCAGCTCTTCTCCGCCCACTGCGGAATCGACGGGCTGATTGACAACGCCTTCGCCACCGAATCCCAGGGCCAGGACTACGTTTTAATCTGCCCGGGCTGGCAAATTTCCTTGAAGTTAGGCCAGCGCGAATCCGAAACAAAAACCTTCAATACCATCCTCCAGGTCCTGACCCACGAGATGGCCCACCATATCGATCCCAGCCGCTTTGGCGAGAACTATAAAGGTTTTATCAGCTGTATCGCCAACAACCACGGCAATGCCCTGAAGGCCGATCTCATGACCAAGGTTCACTGTAATATCAAACCCGCTGAATGCGCCCCTCGCAAGGCGGAAAAGCACTCGGGTGAAATTGCCGCAGACACCTGGGCGGCCGAGGTGGTCAGCGCCTATCTGCGGGACCATGCCCTTAGCTTGCAGGAAAAAGAGCAAGGCATCAGCGAGGCCTTTGTGCGCCTCTGTGGCTCAAGTGACGAGGGCATCCACCCTGACGATCGCTTTCGCCTGGAGCATATCCTGCTCAATAACCCAACGGTGCGCACGCAGCTCGAGTGCCGACCAGCGCCGATGAGTCGAGGCAAGTACTGCGCCTATTAACGGATCATTGGATCGGAGTCTTTACCTAAGACCTGGAACAAGGCCGAGCAGGCCTGCTTGAAGTTGCCTTCGCAAAAGGTATTGTAGATATAGATAAAGGCCTTATCTAAGTCCATGGGATTATCTTCACTCTCCCGCATAATATGCTCCACAAAGTGCCGGGCCACGATATGAATGGCGGAAAGTGGGGCGATGTTGCGGGCGGTAAGTTTTTTTGGAAAGCCAGAGCCATCCGGCATCTCGTGATGTTCCTCAATGACCGTCAGGGTTTCCATGGCGTCCACCCCTTGCTCGCGCAGCTTTTTGGCCGCCTCGATGGGATGATTCAAAATGCGCTCGGAAAGTTTCACCGTGCGATCCACCAGGTAGCTCTCTAAAAGAGCAAAATCCTGGCGCTTCAAGGTGGCATCCGAAAGCAGGGCCGCCAGCACCACCTTCTCCTGGATGGGACGGGTATTCCAGGTGCATTTATCCATCATGGAGGTCACCAGATAGCTGACACACATGGATTTTACATATTCGGACTGGCAGCGCGAGCGAAAGGAGCTGAGCGTGCTCACCAGTGACTTATTATTCTGACAAACGGTCACCACATGCTCGGAGATGGCCTTGGCCATGTTCACTGTGGCAGGGGTAATGCCTACGTTGGTGAGCGCATCGTGAACCATGGGATGAAATTTTTCAAAATCCTCCACAATATTCTTTTGGCCTTTTTGCTCGCCGGACCCGTCTTTATGTTTTTGAAATTCCTGCTGCAGCTTGACCCGAATCTTCATCAGGAGGCCGACGTAGTGCTCCTCTTTGAGCAGAATGGATTTAAGCCCTTTCTGCTGATAGGTTTTCATGGCCTCAAGCATTTTCTCTTTGGGATGCTCAATTAAGACAAAGTTATCTTCACTAAGAGGAACTAAAAAAGGAAATTCTAAAAAGAGACAATAGGTCAGGGCCACTTCTAAATCCATGAAGCAATATTTCTCGCCCTTATAAACCACTTCATTTTCTAAAAAATCCATTCCCCTCTCTCTGGCCATATTATACCCTATTTTTTATTATATAATGAATTCGAATAGTTGCAAGGCGTGGAAAAAAGATATAAAACCATATTAGACAAAAAGCAGGCACATTGCGCAACCTAAGGATCTAGTTTTGGCCGACGCTAAATTGGAGAGAGTGGCGGTTTTCGATATTGGTTCCAATGCCATTCGCTTGGTTATTGCCGATCTCCACCACGATACCAAGAAATATCATATTATCGATAAAATTCGCGTCCCTCTGCGCATGGGTAAGGATGTCTTTGAGTTTGGTATTTTTACCGAAGACACCTTTAAAAAAACAAAAACTATTTTTAAGGATCTTCTGCGTTTGGCGGGCAGCTATCATCCGGCCCTCGTTAAGGCCTATGCCACCGCGGCCTTTCGCCAGTCCAAGAATTCCGACCATCTCACTCGATACATCCGGGAGAAGTCGGGGCTAGAAATCGACATTATCACGGGAGAAAAAGAGGCCCATCTCATCTACCTGGCGATCAACCAGGCGCTTGACCTCTCCCAGGGCCGTTCGCTCCTCATGGATATCGGCGGTGGCAGCACCGAATTTACCTTGATTGAAAAAGGCGACATCCTCAAAGTTTTGAGTCTGCCCATCGGGGCGTTAAAACTGTTTCAGGCCAAAGACCTGGTGGTCTATGAGGAAATTTTTGAGCAGTTTAGAAATTCTTTTGCCGCCTTTTTTCCGGCGGACTTTTTCCATCCCGGTATCCCGTGTCTTTTTGTCGGCACCGGCGGCAATCTGCGCCGGATGGGGAAACTCAAGAAACCCGTTTTAGGAAAATCCGATCTGGTGGAAATTTATAAGGCGGACCTCTTAAAGATTTACGAAATCATCAAAGGCCTGGACCCTAAGCAGCTGGAGCGAAAATATCGTTTGAAAAAAGATCGCGCCGAAGTCATTCATCCCGCGATGGATCTGGCCATGGCGGTTTTCAATCATATCCCGGTCAATCAGATGAAGCTGCCCAACACCGGCCTGGCCAATGGTATTTTGCAATCGATGCTCTAAGGCGAATCTTTCGCCAAGCTCATAAAGATATCGTGCAACCCTGAGACATTTTCCGCCGGAACCAATTTTGTGTATTGTCCGCCGGATTGGAGTTCCCAGCTCAAGGCCTTCTCTTTCAACGACAGGCTGAAGAGTCGCCACAATTTTTCTTTGAGCTCCTTGGCCAAAATAGGAGTCACCACCTCGACTCGACTATTTAAATTGCGGAACATCCAGTCGGCCGATCCGATATAGAAGCGGCCTTGAAGCTCGTCGGCGGCCCCGCTGCGAAAATAAAAGATGCGGGAATGTTCGAGGTAGCGGCCGATGATCGAAACCACGCGGATATTTTCACTGATGCCGGAAACCCCGGGGCGCAGACAGCAGAAACCGCGAATGATTAAATCAATTTTAACCCCGGCCCGGGAGGCATCATAAAGCTCGTTGATAATTTCCACATCTTCCAAGCTGTTCATCTTGGCCACGATATGGGCGGGGCGCCCGGCCTTGGCGTGCTCCCCCTCTTCTTTCACCATGGCAATAAAACGCGCCTTCATATTTAACGGTGCCACCAGAAGACTATGGTAATCTTTTTTCAAAGAAATCCCGGTGAGATAGTTGAAGGCCTCGATAATTTCCGAGGTGATGGCGGGATTGGAGGTCAGAAGACTTATGTCGGTGTAAAAGTTAGCGGTGGTGGCATTGTAGTTGCCGGTGCCCACGTGGGCGTAGCTGGTAATGCCGTCATAATCTTCCCGTACCACCATGCACATCTTGGAGTGGGTTTTGAGCCCCACCATCCCATAGGCCACGTGGACGCCATTGGCCTCCAGCTTCTGGGCCAGATAAATATTTCGTTGCTCATCAAAGCGCGCCTTGAGCTCAATTAGGACAGCCACGTGCTTGCCCTGTTCCGCGGCGCGGATGAGGGCTTCCACGATATTCCCCTGGGGCCCGATCCTATAAAGGGTCATCTTGATCGCCAGCACCTTGGGGTCCAGCGAGGCATCGCGAATCATATGTTCCACCGTACCGGCGAAGCTCTCGTAGGGATGGTGAATCAGATAGTCTTTTTTCTTCAGCAGGTGAAAGATATTCGCCTTCTCCTCTAAAAACTCATGGGGCACCACCGGCTTGAAGGCGCGGTATTTTAAATCGGGCCGCTCCACATTGTAGATGGCATTGAAGTTCGTGTGACAGATGATACTGGGCATCTCCATGACATCCTGCTCGGAAATTTCCAGCTCATCACAGAGAAAATTCAAGCTCCAGGGGTCAGGTGATTTTTCGTGCTCAAGCCGCAGGACCGGCGCAAATCGGCGCTCGCGCAGCTCGGCCTCGATAAATTCCAAAAGATCTTCCACATCCTCATCATCTTCCGAAAGATTGGCGTTTCGGGTCACGCGAAATAGCGTGACATTCTCCAAAATCATTCCGGGAAACAGATGGTGAAGACAATTTTTAATCAGCTCATCCGACGAGATAAAACGATAGCTGTCTTCGTCGCCACCGGGCAGGCGAATCCATTGATCAATTTCGGTGGGAATTTTCAACCGGGCAAAATGCTTCTCCTCCTCATTGGGCCGGCGCATACTCACACCGAGATTGCTGGACAGGTTGGAGATAAAGGGAAAAGGGTGACCGGGGTCCACCGCGAGCGGAGTCAGAATGGGGAACAGCTTCTTCATGAAGTTCTCTTCCAAAATCCTCTGCTCATCAGCGGTTAAGTTTTTCCAGGTCAGAAGCTGAATGCCCTCGGAATCCAGCTCGGGCCGGATTTCCTTTTCAAAAATTTGCCCCAGCAGCTTGACCTGCTCGTTAATTTTAGCGCGAATGACCAGGAGCTGCTCCTGCGGGGATTTCCCGTCAATCGACATAAAAGATTGTACTGAAACGACCTGGTTTTTGAGACCGCCCACCCGTTTCATAAAAAATTCATCCAGGTTCGTGACGAAAATTTGGCAAAACTTCAGCCGCTCCAGCAACGGATTGCGATGATCCTGGGCCTGGAAAAGCACCCGGTGATTGAACTCAAGCCAGGACAGCTCGCGGTTTAAAAAATGCTGGGACTTTAATCGCACCTGCTCTAAGGACGGGCGCGGGAGAATAATCTGAATACTCTTCTTCTCAGTCGTGCTTGCTTTGCGTGACCTGCGGGGCATACGCTTTTCTCGTTTAGTAAATGGGGGTAAATCACTGTCATCTATTATCATAATCGCTTGCTTGCCGAAGGATAGCATGGGCAGGGAGGGGCCCGCGAGTTTCATCAAAAAAATCCCAATAGGGCTCAACACTGGTCAACAATTTGCCAAGGGCGCCGGACTTAACCAGACGGTTATGCCATAAAAGGGCCATTCCAAGACCGAGCAAATCACCTTGCTCAAAATTTTTCCCGAGATTTTTTATCAGACGTTTTTCGGCGGCGGTGAAACGCTCTTGATCCTCGCGAAGGGACAGGGAAACCGCACCGTAGAAAAGCAGCGCCTCCACGCCCGAGGCCCTGGCTTCATCAATGGCGTTTTGGACATAAAAGGCCTGCTTCCACTGATCAAAGCCACGGTCACCCGGCCCGCGAGGATAGTTGGTTTCCATGATCATGACCGGCAGCCCGCAGCCTGCCTTGCGCGCCTTCGCCACTTGCCGCGTGAGATTGCCTTGATATTTTTTGTCGGCATCATAATAGTTGGGATAGAGGTCCAGGCCGATAATATCCAGGTAGGGGCGCCACCACTGCACCGCCTCTGGCCACGAGGGAAAACCTAACCGATGGAGAAGTTTCGCCGATAAATCGGTATGAAAATTATGAATAACTCTCACCTGGGGGTGCTCGCGCCGCACGCTCTGACTCAAGGTTTTCATGATCTCGGTTAAAAAGTTCCAGTCACTAAAGGCCCCGGATTTCATTCCCTCAAGGCCCATAGGCAAGCGCCATCCCCAGAGCATGGTGGGGGCCGCCACGTTGAGTTCGTTTTCAATCTGGACCAGCTTAAAATTTTCACCATAGCGCCGAACAAACGCCCGCACAAACAGCGCCATGGTTCCCAGATATTTTTCCCGGCCGACACTCTCAGGGTTAAGTGGCCGTCCCTCATAGAATGGTTGATCAAACTGATACCCGTGTCCGACAATGGGGATAAGCTCAATCTTAAATTTTTTGGCCCAGTTGATTTTCTGATCAAAGGCACGCCAGGCACCGCTTCGCTCTAACTTTTCCACCAGCTCACCTATCAGCTTGGGATTCTCTTCCAGTGCGCGCCGCTCAACTAAATCCCCCTCAGACAACTTTGGAACCACACTTCTCCAGGGAAAATCCAGGCGCATCAGGTGAATCCCCATGGAGCTGGCGCGGACGAACTCATCCTCCTGCTGGCCATAATCCGACAAACCCAGGCGCATGGAGGATGTCACGGCGGCCTTCTGAGCAGGGCACGGGGGCAATTGAGGATGGTGATAAGGACGAAATCCCATCAGGATGCCAACGCAACCCTGACAGCAAAATAAAAGAAAAAATAAAGCGACTCTTCCCATGTAATTTTCTACAGCGGTGGTATATTTATGTACATATGGCCATTTCCTTTTTACGTAGAAAGCAAATCTATGAATTGCTTGGACAATTCTTGGAAACCGGCGTGCCCACCACCGAGGCCTTTAGAAGTATTCTGCAATACTACCCCGATGGCAAACTAAATAACACGCTGCGCCACATCAGTGCTTCTTTTGATGAGGTGGGAAGTCTCGCCAAGGCCTTAACGGTAGTCTTGGGCCCCCTCCCCCATTTCGAGCAGCTGACCCTGGAAAGCGGCGAGATGCACGGCCACATCGGCAAGGCCATGGGTCCGCTGGCAAAATTTCTGGCGCAAAAAGAAATGCTGCTTAAAGATTTATTGGAAAACTTACAAGGCCCGGTGTTATCTCTCCACGGCGCTTTGGGCCTCTACCTTTTTTTCGACTGGTATGGCACTCAGGGCGAGCTAGGCGGTTTCTTCTGGATCAAGGCCTGTTTTCTCCTCGCCCTCCTTTGGGGCGGGATTTATCTTCTGGCGCGCCGACTTGTGGCGGCCTTCACCACCCGCGCTTCCCTGCGACTCTTGCCTCTGAGCGGATCACTCACCACCCTCATGCACAACTTCGACCTCGTCCTCTCCTACCGCGCTCTCCTTGAGGCGGGCCATTCCCGCCAGCAAATTCATAAAACGCTCCTGGATTCTTTTCAAAATACTCCCGGGAATTTTAAGCGCTCACTGGAGCTGGCCCTCACCGCCATCATCGACGGCAAAGACGCGCCTCCGCCCCCCCACTTTTTAACCCCCGAGGACTGGGCAGAATGGGGCGTCGGACGCAAGGCAGGGCGGGAGGGCGAAATCTTGCAAAAAATTGAAACCCGCTTAATTGAAAAGCTGGAGCGGGGATTTAAAAATTATTTTATCTGGGCGAATCGTCTTTTGCGGTTCGCGGTACTATTCCTGGTGGGTTTTTTGATTTATAAAATGCACATGGGGCGCCTGCAGGCCTTGGAAGATATCAACATAGGGGTTTGAAAGATGTGTGGATTTGTCATGTATACCGGCGAGATTGATACTTTGCCGAACTTCTACCAGGAGCTAAAACGCATCACCCACCGCGGCCCCGACAGTACCTCCCTTTTGGATTTTCATCACAAGGGAAGCTTGGCCTTCCATCGCCTTTCCATCATGGACACCACCCATCGCGGCGATCAACCCCTGATTGACCGGGAGGCCTTGAACTTCGTGGTTTGCAACGGCGAGATCTATAATTATCTGGAACTTTTTGACAAATATAAGGACCGCTACAACTTCACCTCACGCTCCGACTGCGAGGTGATTCTTCCCCTTTTTAAAGAGCTGGGGATTGTGGGCATGGCCCAGGCGGTGGATGCCGAGTTTGCGGTGGTGATCTACGATGGAAAGCAAAATAAATTTTTTGCCGCCCGGGACCCCATGGGAATTCGACCCATGTTCTACGGATACACCCGAAGTGAAAATAAAATTATCTTCGCCTCCGAAGCCAAGGCCATCAATGCCTTCTGTGATAAGGTCTTCCCTTTCCCGCCCGGCCATTACTACGACGGTGCGGGAAAAATTCTGCCCTATATCGACATCGCCCAGGTGGAAAAGTTCCATAAGCACAGCGATCAGGAAATCTCGCAGAACATCAACGCCCTTCTCACCCGCGCGGTGGAAAAGCGCCTGCACTCGGATGTGCCCTTGGGTTTTCTCCTAAGCGGCGGCCTGGACTCCAGCCTGGTGTGCGCCATTGCCAGTCGGATTTTGAAAACTCCCATTGTCACTTTTTCCGTCGGGATCAATGAAAATCCCATCGATACCAAGTATGCCAAAATTGTCGCCGATCACTTAGGCGCCAATCACCATGAGATTCTCTTCACCAAAGAAGACACCCTGAATGTTTTAGACGAGCTGATCTACCATCTGGAATCCTGGGACATCACCACGGTGCGGGCCTCCATCGGCATGTATCTCATCTGCCGCGCCATCCGCAAGCAGACCGATATTAAAGTGCTCCTGACCGGCGAGGTGTCGGATGAGCTGTTCGGTTACAAGTACACCGACTTCGCTCCCTCGCCCGAGGCCTTTCAGGCGGAGGCGGCCAAGCGCGTGCGCGAACTTTACCTCTACGACGTCTTGCGCGCCGACCGCTGTATCGCCGCCCATTCCATCGAGGCGCGGGTGCCCTTCAGTGACCGGGATTTCGTCCAGTACGTGATGAGTATTCCTCCTGCCAAAAAGATGAACACCACCGGCGTGGGCAAGCATCTCCTGCGCAAGGCCTTCGAGGCCGGAAATTATCTGCCCCACGACATTTTGTATCGTGACAAGGCGGCCTTCTCTGATGCTGTAGGCCACAGCATGGTGGATCACCTCAAGGCCTTTGCCGAAGGCAAGTACAGCGAAAAAGATTTGCTCGAGGCCAAGAAGAAATATCCTTTTGCCACCCCTTTTACCAAGGAATCGCTGCTCTACCGCGACATTTTTGAGAAGCATTTTCCCAAGCGTGCGGAGTGGATCAAAGACTTTTGGATGCCCAACAAAGAATGGCAAAACTGCAACGTCAGCGATCCCTCGGCCCGGGTCCTTCCTAACTATGGTAAAAGCGGAAATTAGTGTGCTAAAATTCCCTCACTTTGCCTGAAACAATTATTTAAGGGAGTTTTCGTGAAAACTTGTGCCAGCGTTTTAGCGTTACTATGCCTTGCCATACCTCTGAGCTTCGCCGCCGCCCCTAAGGGCGAAATAAAAGTCGGCGCGGTATTTCCCATGACCGGACCGAGCGCCACCTTCGGACAAGAGTCCGTCAACGGCATGAAGATGGCCCTGACCAGCATTAACAAAAAAGGCATCAAAGGCCAAAGCATAAAAGTTATCTTTGAGGACGACAAAGGTGAGCCCGTGGAGGCCGCCAACGCCGTTCGCAAGCTCATCACCATCGACAAAGTTCTCACCATCTTGGGCTCAGTCGCCAGCTCCAATACCCTGGCCGGCGCGCCCATCGCTCAGGAGGCCAAGATTCCCCTGATCACCCCCGCTTCCACCAATGAGAAAGTGACCATGACCGGCGACTACATCTCCCGCACCTGCTTCACCGATGATTTTCAAGGTGTGGTCATGGCCAAATTTGCGTTCGAGACCTTGAAGAAAACCCGCGCCGCCATTATCGTCGATAATTCCAGCGACTACTCCAAAGGGTTGACCAAGGTTTTCCGCGAAAAATTCACCTCCCTCGGTGGAACGGTTGTCGGCAGCAGCGACTACGCCTATCAGCAGAAGGACACCGACTTCCGCAGCCTTCTGCAAAAGATTAAACGCGAAAACCCCGATGTGGTCTGGCTCCCGGGCTATTACACCGAGGCCGGTTTGATTTTGAAACAGGCACGGGAAATGGGCATCAATATCCCCTTCCTCGGCGGCGACGGTTGGGATTCGGCGACCCTCCAGAAATTGGCCGGGCCGGAAGGCATCAAAGGCAACTACATCAGCTCGCATTTCTCCTCCGAAGACAAGGACCCCATGGTGCAAAGCTTCGTGAAGGAATATACCAAACTCTATAAGCAGGCCCCCGGCGCCATGGCGGCCCTTGGCTACGATGCGGTCCTGGTGTTAGCCGATGCTCTCACCCGCTCCAAAAGCTTGAGCAGTGAAGATATTAAACAGGCCATCAACTCCACCACCAACTTCCAGGGCATCACCGGCAACATCACCATCGATAAAAACCGCAATGCCCAGAAGAGCGCCGTGGTTCTCGAAACCACCGCCACGGGCTTTGTCTTCAAACAAAAAGTCAGTCCTTAAGGATTTTTCGTGACTGAGCAGACCAGCTATTTTTTTTGGGACCTCGGGCAATACCTCCTCAACGGTATTGCCCAGGGGAGCATCTATGCGCTGGTGGCCTTGGGCTACACCATGGTGTACGGAATTATCCGCCTGATCAACTTCGCCCACGGCGAGTTTTATATGGTGGGGGCCTTCGTCGGCCTTTTCCTAATTCAGGCCCACCTGCCTTTCCTCATCGCCCTCCCCCTGGCCATGCTGGGCTCAGGACTGTTGGCCGTGATGGTTGAGCGCTTAGTCTATCGGCCCATCAGAAAGGCGGGCAAAATTCAGGCCCTCATCACCGCCCTGGGAGTCAGCTTACTGCTCCAATATCTGGGACAAAATCTCCTCGGTGCCGACCCGCGCCCCTTTCCCGATGCCCTGGAAAACAAGACCTACATGTTTGGCGAGCTGATGATCTCCAAAATCCAAATCATCATCATCTTGACCACGGTTATTTTGATGGGTGCCTTACGCTACCTTGTCATGCATACCAAAATCGGAAAGGCCATGCGCGCCACCAGCTACAATTTAGAGGCGGCGGAGCTGATGGGCATCGATACCAACAAGGTGATCAGCTTTACCTTTTTTGTAGGCGCGGCCTTGGCCGGTGCCGCCGGTGTCCTGGTGGGCATGTACTACAATACGGTTGAGCCGATGATGGGACTCATTCCCGGACTCAAGGCCTTCGTGGCGGCGGTCCTGGGCGGAATCGGAGTTATTCCCGGTGCCGTTTTAGGCGGCCTGGTTCTCGGGGTGGCGGAAAATTTAGTCATCGGCTTTTGGGTTTCCACGTATCGGGACGCCATTGCCTTTGCCATTTTGATTATTATCTTACTCATTCGTCCCGCCGGGTTACTTGGACGCAACACCCGGGAAAAAGTTTAGGAGACCTGCACGATGGATCTGGTTAGTTATTTTGGACCCCTTCTACAAAATGCCGGAGTGTTCATCATTCTGGCCCTGGGGTTAAATTTAATTAACGGCATCGCCGGCCAGTTCTCGCTCGGCCATGCCGGGTTTTGGGCCGTTGGTGCCTATGTGGGCGCCTCCTACGGGGCCTTCTTCGCTCCCGCCTTCCTGCCCGACTTCGTCAATCTTCTGATCTCCAACGTCCTGGGCATTATTGCCGCTTCCATCGCCGGCGTTCTCGTGGGCGTCCCCTGCCTGCGCCTGCGCGGCGACTACCTCGCCATCGCCACTCTTGGCTTCGGCGAAATTATCCGCATCATCATCAACAATCTCGACGTGGTGGGCGGCCCGCGGGGCTTTACCAATATCCCCCACTGGTCCAATTTATTTTGGATCTATCTCTGGGTGGTCCTTTGCATTATCATGCTGGCCAATCTGCTGCGGGGAACCCATGGCCGGGCCATTATCAGCATCCGCGAAGATGAAATTGCCGCCGCCGCCATGGGCATCAACACAACGAAATACAAAACCCTGGCCTTCGTGATCGGGGCCGGGATGGCCGGTCTGGCGGGCTCGCTGTTTGCCCATGCTCAGCAGTTTATCCACCCCAGCAGCTTTTCCTTCATGTGGTCGGTTATCATTCTCCTCATGATTATTTTAGGCGGCATGGGAAGCATGACCGGGGCCATCGTCGGCGCCGTTTTCCTGACCTTCCTACCCGAATTTTTGCGCCTGTGCGGTGAGACGGTTTCCGAATGGCGCATGGTGATCTACTCGCTTCTGCTCATTTTACTCATGCTCCTTCGTCCCCAAGGAATTTTCGGCAAACATGAATTTAACCTCAAGCGCCTGTGGCCTTCGAAAGGAGGCGCAAAATGAGTGTTATTTTAAAGGCCGACGCGCTCACCATGCGCTTTGGCGGACTCCTGGCGGTGGATAAGTTCTGCATGGAGGTGGCGCCCACCGATCTCCTGGGAATTATCGGGCCCAACGGCGCCGGCAAGACCACCGTGTTCAATATGTTGACGGGCATGTATCTGCCCACCGAAGGACGCGTGTCCCTTCTGAGCGAGGATGTCACCGATCTCTATCCCTACCAAATTACCCAGAGAGGCCTGTCGCGAACGTTTCAAAATATTCGCCTATTTAAAGACCTGACCGTTTTGGATAACATCCGCCTGGCCGGCCACTTTCGCCTGCGCTATGGACTCCTGCGATCCATCTTGCGCACAAAATCTTTTCATGCAGAGGAAGATCAGCTCATCAGTGAGGCGCGGGAACTTTTAAAAATTTTCGGCCTGGAAAAAAAGGAAACTCTCCTGGCGCGCAATCTCCCTTATGGTGAGCAGCGCCGTCTGGAAATCGCCCGGGCCCTGGCCATTCATCCCAAGGTCCTGCTCCTCGACGAGCCGGCGGCCGGCATGAATCCCAATGAGACCAAGGAATTGACCGCGCTTATTCGCTGGGTGCGCGACCATTTTAAAATCGCCATCGTCCTAATCGAGCATGATATGGCCCTGGTCATGAACGTCTGCGAACGCATCTATGTGCTCGACCACGGGGTGGAAATCGCCCAGGGCACGCCAGCGCAAATTCAATCCAATCCCGCGGTCATCGAAGCTTACCTGGGGGCCTCAACTTGAATACCCAGGCCACTCCCATTTTGGAACTCAAAAACTTAAACGTGCACTACGGTGCCATTCATGCCCTGCACGGGCTGAATCTCAAGGCCTATAAGGGCGAAATCGTCACCTTGCTGGGGTCCAATGGCGCGGGTAAATCCACCACGCTGAGAACCATCTCCGGTCTGCTCCATCCCTCTCAGGGAGAGGTTCTGTTCCACGGCAAACCCATTCATCATTTAAGCGCCCACGAGGTGGTCAAACTCGGCATCAGTCAGGCGCCGGAAGGCCGCCTCATTTTTCCCGATCTCACGGTTTTTGAAAATTTAGAAATGGGGGCCTTTCTTTCAAAGGATAAGGAACTTTTCAAAAAAAATTACGAGTACATGATCTCGCTCTTTCCCCGTTTAAAAGAGCGCTCCAAGCAGCTGGCGGGGACACTCTCGGGCGGCGAGCAGCAGATGGTCGCCATGGCCCGGGCCTATATGGCCAATCCCGAACTCCTGCTTCTCGACGAACCTTCCATGGGCATCGCCCCCATCTTGGTCAAGGCCATCTTCGATGCCATCGTGCAAATCAATAAGCATGGGACAACAATTTTGCTCGTGGAGCAGAACGCCTTTCAGTCGTTGAAAATCGCCCACCGCGCCTATGTGCTTGCCACGGGGGATATTGTCATGGAGGGGGAGGCCAGTAGTCTGCTTAATAATCCGGAAATTCAGAAGGCCTACTTAGGACACTAAGGTTTTTCCTTTTTTTCCTCCGGGCATGAAACAACTATCCACCCACCATAGTAGCGATTAACCACCTTGATTGGGCCTGGACCTACGGGACTAAATTCTTCTAAAACCAGCTGCTCTTCCGTTTTCTTTTTGACCTTGAAGGTTCCGTTTTCAAATTTGTGCTGCAGGCACTGGCCAACCTCGGCCTCTTTAACCACATTTGAACACCCCGCAACCATCGACAACATGATCAATAAAACTTTCACAATTAATCCTCTCAAGTTGGCCTTAGTCTAACCCATTTTTTGCCTTTCGTGACACCTCTCATAGACAAAAATGGCCTTTTTTCTTGCAAGGCCACGCCACTCATATCAAAATATCTCCTTAATGATCGGACTGTAGCGCAGCCTGGTAGCGCACTACGTTCGGGACGTAGGGGTCGCTGGTTCAAATCCAGTCAGTCCGACCATTAAAATAAAAGGCCAACCGTAAGGTTGGTTTTTTATTTTAATCGCCCGAAGTGAGTGGGTTTTCCGAACCCAAGTGACTATTCGCTGAAAAATTGCAGGAGCAATTTTGGACACCGCAGGTGCCCGCAGGGTGCCGGAGCAGGATGCGTAGGCATCCCTTCAAATCCAGTCAGTCCGACCATTTTTGGTCACACTGCCTCTTCTGCTCTGCTTCGGCTTGTAGGTACACCCAGTTAAACAAAATGATAATGCCGATACTCTCTCGCCAGTCGATCGGGCATGACGGCATCCTTCAAACGCGAATCGGCCAAGACTGCGTAACCAATGTCGAAGTCTCGTGAAACAATGAAAGGACAACGACTGCACCGAAATGCATTCAGGATCATCGCGTCTGAAAAAGAAACTCCGGTTTTTTCAGAAATTTCCATGGCCTCGGGCCAGTCGATTATTTGCGTGAACAAGTCCGTCTGAGAGGAATCATGTTGGCTGATATATTCAATCCCTGACTCTTGCAAATCGGTCTCAAGTTCGCGGAGCCTTCCGCCAAGAAATTTGTGACAAAATTTGAGCCACCCAATGTTTCCAGAATGAGAACCGGCGGAAAATTCCTTTTTGATTCGCTTCAGATGAGCATCACCAAAAACAAAATCCCTTTCGGGGTCTGCTTGTGTTGCTGTCTTTATTGTGCCTTTAAGCGTTGAAATCCTTGCACGTGCTCGACTGGGAAGCTTTAGTTCGGAATGCTCATCGACAGCATCCAAGAGTGCTTCGGTTAGGATGATTCTCCTACGATACTCTATATATTCTGCTTTCGTATTGACCGTTGCAAGAAGCCGATGGCCATGTTCCTCAAGTGTTACAAGTAAGTCCCGGACATCCTCATAATCGTCACGAACGTCATAGGCCGAAGTAATTAAGATATTGCTGTCCAAGATCGTCGCACGACAGGCGCTCGATGCTTCAATCTTAGCGAGGTATTCAGGCAATTTAGAAAATGCAATCACTCGTCCCATTTAGGCATTGGCCTCCGGGCCATGGGCGATCTTCTTTTTTCTTTCTTGTTCTGCTTGCTCCTGATCTTGATCAATTTTTTCAAAGATGCAATTCAATTCCTCGATATCTTCTTTCTTGAGAGGCCGGTGGCAAATGGCCCTCTGTCTCTCGGCCAGCGTCCTAATTGATTTTTTTACTTTTTGTTTTTCCATCATCACTCTCCTTTTCCACTCCAGAATAACCTCCAAAATACATTCACAACGGCTTGAAATTACGTAACTTTCAGAAATTGAGGTCGCATCATGCAATGGTCAGGCAGAAACGAGGAAGCTAAGGCCATGGAATATCTCAGAATAATTTTTTCACAGATACTTTTATTCATCTTCCTGGGCCTGAGAACAACAAAATTCAGATTGGATCTAGTTCTATTCCGTGACCGGAAGCAGGTATATCCTGCCCCACTTCGATGCCTGCGAGTCCTCGATGAGATGAAGTTGTGCCACCCTGACCTTGCGCAGAATCCGGGGAAGTTGTCCCGTCGAAACGGCCAGGACGGCGAGAGTGTTCCCAGGGCACGCCAGTGCGTGTGCTAATGCCGAGGTCGTTGAGCTGTTTGGCAATGGCCTGAAAGCTGTGATTCTTCTACCTGCGCAGAATGATGGTACGGACTTTCTCAATTTCTGCGGGGTTCACGACGAGGCGGCTGCGCAACCACGAGAAGCCGTAAGGCGCGACACCTTTGAGTGATCGCATGGTCTGCGCAGATGACTTTGATTTCCTGCTCGCAGTTTTGGCCGGGACAAAGCCGATGGCCCGCAAGGCCTCAAGCACAGTGGTCTTCGGGATTCCGGTCTCGCGGATGATCTGGCGTAATGACTGCCCCGAACGATAAAGCGCGGTACACTGCTGTGAAATTCCTTGCCGTGTGGCCCTGAAGAATTCTATAAAATCGTGAGCTTGGTGGTGTTCGGACATTGTGTCCTTACCCTGACCATTAACTCACCAAACAGGCCTCTCAAGCCGCCTCTTCAAACTCCACCTTATAAGTAACGCTCGGCAGACAGACCATGATGGCGTTGTAATTAAAAGAAAGAGTGGGTGTTTTTACTTTTCTTCCATCTCCAGTTTCTTCAAATTTGATGAATCCATGTCCATGTAGAAGATCGCAGTCCCGGGCCACATTTTGCTGGGCCCGATTTAATATTTTCGCAAGCTGATATACAGAATGAGGATGATATTTGTAGATGGCCGCCAGAATCGTGTATTTTTGATCACTCATAAACTGCTGATAGGCCTCAACCGAGACCCAAACCAGAACATCTTTTTTCTGAATAGATTTTTTCTTGTCATGGATAACCTCCGAAAGGCCCTTACGAGATTTCATCATAAAATCATCCAAGGATTCAAATGTGATTTTTAAAGGTTTAAGTTTCATTGTTCATAATCTCCTGTACCAAATGCCAAAACTCATCCAGTACTTCTTGGTGATCTTTTGACTTAAGGGCCCGCCTCTTATCCTTACTTCCTGTTTTTCTCTCGGTTCTACTTCAAAAACTTTAAGCTCAACTCGAAATCGCTCAAAAATATTCTGTTTCTGATCCAACAGAACCCTGGCTTTAGTCATAACAACCCCACGATATACATCGTGTCAATGTATATCTTTGAATGTATATAACACAATGAACATTGAGAGCCTCACTCTCCTGCTCTCAATGTTTTTAGTGAGTACTTATCTCTTTAGGGTCAACACCAAGAGAGGATGCGATTTTTTCAATGGTTGATTTTCGGGGTTTCACTTCGCCACGTTCAATTCTTCCAATCTCACGTGCGTCGATCTCGAGAAAGTCCGTCTGCCGTAGCCCCTTCTGCAAACGTAAGCGACGCAGACTTGCACCGAAGCCCTTTTCCTTCTTGGCAAGTTCGACCTTCCGTGCGCGACGATAGAGCGAGTCAAATTCGTAGAGAACAGCATCAGCCGAAGCCTCGTATGTCCCAAATTTCAACGTCTGACCATAATCATCGATGCTGAAACTTGAAAAGTCTGGCCTAACGCCGTCGCCGCTGGGGCGAAATGTTGAAAGAGGGACGACGATGGAGTTTAGATCGCCGCGAACCAACGTCACCGTATGAGTCATCTCATCCACCTGACCGCCGATGATAGAGCGTTCAGGATTCTTGCCATTCAACACTTCGAGCAACTGCTCAAGTGGGAGCGATGATTCCTGAGAAATGATAATTGCGTCTTTGAATAGTGCTTCGAGCCAGCGCCTAATTTCAATTGGGGCGTCCGCGATCAGGCAGAGCTTAACGTGTTTTCTCAGTTCATTTTGTTGTTTATAAAAAGTTTCATCAAGCGTGTCAAAGGCACGGGTCAATGTTTCGAGGCCTTCTGTCACCCATAGAGAATCGTCGTTTGTTTGAACGGCGGATTGTGCAAAGGCCTCCCAGCCAACGATTTTTGTCTTGCGTGGGAGGGTGGCCTTGAAAGCTTCAATCTTGTTGTTTTCGGCCAATACAAAAGTTTTCATTTTTCACCTTCCGAGTTCACGGGATTGTGCGGGTACTTGCTGTCCCACTCGGCGATTAATTTTTCGAGGTTCGCTTGAAGATGCTCGATCAGTTCCTTGGGCACGAGCCATGCTGGTGGTTTCTTGTCGAGAAAGGCCTGCTCGCGAAGACCCCAACGCCATGTTTCCTGCTTCTTCATGACGGAAACATGGGGCGGCTCGGCCCGCTCCTTTTCGCGTATCTTTACTTTCCACCCTGAGTTCTTCAGTTCGTCGGATAGATCTAGGTTGTAGGGCATTAAATGTCCTTTTTGTCATGATTATATTATCGGACATTTGTCCAACAAAATCAAGATGTAAGCAAGACTAGTATTTACAGATGGTTATATCCACAAAAACGCCTTCAACGAGGTCGTTTTTAAGAAGCGATTCAATTTCTCGATATCGTTTTTCTTCAGAGGCCGGTGGCCAATTTTCGAGATAACGATTTCGTTTATGCCGTTCGCACGATGCAAAGGTCAGGCAGAAACAAGGAAGCTAAGGCCACGGAATATCTCAACACAATCTTCTCGCAGATGCATTTTTCATCGCCCTGGGACTGATAACCACAAGCTTCAACTCTCCTCTTCCATCCGCGCCAAGATTCGCTCCGCCTCGTCTTCATCAATGAGCACGAACTGACTGAGCGATTCCTCGTAGGCAAAAACATCAGCGCGACTTATCTCGAACCACCAGGCGTGAAGTGTCAGCTTCCCGGCCTTCAATCGTTCCTGGACCACCGGATAGGTTTTTAAATTTTCTAACTGTCGCAAGACATTGAGCTGAGAAAGCTGATTGTGGCGTGCAAGATGTTTCATCGAATCGGGAGTTGAGGTGAGTAACTTTACGGCGGTATCCCCGTGGCGCAGCCATTCTCGAAGGCGAGTTGTCTTTACATTTCCCCGACCAGCGGCCAGCGCTTGCATCGCTCCACACTCGGAATGTCCGCAAACGATAATGTTAGAAACGCTCAAGGTATTGAGGGCGAACTCAAGCGCCGCCGCCTCAGACTCATCGGCCGCGGGTTGAGCATTTTCTTGGTAAGGTGGCACGAGATTTCCAACATTGCGAACAACAAAGAGGTCGCCAGGGTCCGTTGATGCGAAAACATTGACGGCCACTCGGCTATCGGAGCATCCGATGAAAAGGGCATCGGGGGACTGCCCAAGGGCAAGACGAGCGAAAGTTTCCCTATAATCAGGCAACACCTCCCGCCTAAACTTTACAATTCCATGAAGAAGTTTTTTCATACCAGTCTGTCCAATCGTTCACAGTTAACCTAATCCCCCGGGCATGGTCGGCACCCAGCCAATTAACCAGTATCCCGCCTCGCAATATAGCGTGATTGGCCGGGAGATGGCACCAGGATATAAAACAAGTAGGACGTTTTGGAAATCTCCCCCTTCCCAAAGGCGATCCGCGAGAGTTTGAAAACAATATTGATCGCTTACGACCGATGTGCCCCAATTATAACTTTACCCTTGCACCAAACAATAGAATGCATGCCGAAGGTAAGTAGCAGGGCCACTGACCAAGTATCATAACTAATAATTTGAGCTAATTACTCCTTCAGGTTATTGATGCCGCAGTTCTGATCAATAACCAAAAGGAGACACGATGAAAACTTTAGCAATCTTATTATCACTCGGATCATTTAATGCCTTCGCCCTGAACACCAGCACTCATTGCGACAACATCAATCTTCAAAAAGATTATGCTGCCGTCAATGTCTACCTCTCAAAAGAGGGCGAACTTCAGGATGGAAAATTTGAAATTTCAGTAACCCAGGAAACGTCCTATGACAAAGTTGAAATCGACGGCCTTACCGCCGAGCTGGTCAGTGTGGCCTTGCTGGATTCTACCACCAAAAGTCACTGGGGATTGGGCGGTCACTCCACCACTTTCACCAAAGTTTACGGTGTCAAATTACACCTGTCGGCCAATGAAAGTATCGGGCATGTGATCAACGGCTGCATCCCTCGTCCCGTTAATGAGTTAGACACTTATGCCATCTGCTATGAGCAACAGACCACCATGAACCGTCAGTAAAATATTCAACAGGACCAAAGGGACTTGACGCATAATTGGACTTAAGCAAGATTATTGCTGTAACAATTTGCAGTCAGGTGCCCATGAGACTTTACCTTGCCCTTTGGTCCTTAATTTTTTTCCTCGACTTCACCAATCTGTGGGCCCTGGACATCCCCAACTACCTTCAGGTCACGGACAAAATTTCCAGGGGCGGTCGACCGGGCCGCAGCGATCTCCAGGAACTCTACCGCAGTCGCTATAAGCTCATTATCAATCTTGAGAATAATGTTCAGGCCGTCAATCGCGAAAATGGCTGGGCCAGGGACATTGGCATTGAGGATGTATCCCTACCTATGGAGTGGAAGACAGGTCCCAACGATAAGCAGATTGATGAAATCTTGGCGCTCTTAACTGATCCAAGCAAAATGCCCGTGTTTATTCATTGTACCCATGGCCAGGACCGCACAGGCCTTTTGATAGGACTTTATCGAGTGCTGGTACAAAAATGGGACCCAAAGAAGGCCTACGATGAGATGGTGGCCCTGGGCTTTCATCCTGAGTTTAGCGCGCTGACTGACTATTTTTGGAAGCGCGTCTCAGCCAATCCATTATAATCCACAACAAATATCATTTTCTTATTTTACATTATTTATCGCCCCTGATTTAAAATATATTTACCGTCGAATATATAATCCGGGGGCATCTCTCAGTGAAATTTCTGGTGTTCACCCTATCCAATGACCAGTTTGCAATACCCCTTGCCCAAGTCATGAAAATCATCGGCCTTCCCCAGCTCACCCCCATGCCCAATGCGCCGGATTTTTTCAAGGGACTTCATAAGTTAAAAAATCAGGTGATTCCCATTCTTGACCTTCGATTAAAATTACGCACCAAACCCGCCATCGCCCAGGACGCCATCCCATGTGTGATCATCTGTGAGTTAAATAAGGTGGTCACTGGCTTCGTGGTGGACGATATTAAGGAAGTTACCAATATCAACGAATCGCAGATTGAACGGAAACTTGATCTCTGGAGACAAGTCGATCAGCACTTTTTCTCAGGAGTGGCCAAGCCAGAGCAAGGCCCGCTGACCTTGCTCCTCGACCTGGAAAAGATTTTTCCTAAAATGGCTATCTAAATCCCATTGTCGGTGACTCGATCCAGCAGTTGGCTCCGTTGACCGAAAACTGATCGTTAAAATTAGTATAAAAGGTCGCCTGGCCGGGAACCACCATGGCGGATGCCAAAGTTACTTCCTGGTAATCATCGGTGGCAACGGTAATGGCGGCAGGATTCGTCGAAGCGAAGATGTACACCACATCTTCACCGGGAGTGGCGACCGTACCAGTGGCGTCAATAGCGGTGCCATTCACATCTTTCCAATTACCGTCATCAGGCTCGGCATTTCGATAGATATCCATCTGTGTATCCACACCCGCAACACAAACCCCACCAGGAACATTGGCAGCGGCGGTTGCATTGGCCTTAAAGGTAAAGGTATCTGACATTTTCAGAATCATGCATGGGTAGGTGCCAGCAGCAGGACTGCCCGAACAGAGGGTAGGGCCGGCAACAAGGTCCATCAAGGCATCTGCGCCGGTGTGGGTACAAATGCTCACCGGATTGGAACAGCTTGTACTGGTACTCACCAGGACCTCATAGATTTTCATTTTAAGCATGGTGGGAGCACCAGGATAAACCGCCGCCAGGGCGCCTACCAAACTGGCCGTGGCCGAGGAAGACCCATAGAGCGTGAAACCTGATGTGGTAGAACCACCTCCGCCTCCGCATGAGACCAACACAGATAAGACCGATACCAAAAATAAAGATTGAATTTTCATCTTTCTCCTCCATGAGCATTGAAAATCTTTGATGGAAAGATTTTCCCATCAAAGATTTTTTTTTGCAACAATTTAGATAAAAATGAGGCCGACGGATTTAGAAATAAGCGCTGATTCCCAGCCCGGCATTCCAATGGGCGCGTTTGTTGGCGGACACGTCACTGGTCGTGCTGCCCAGCTCGTCTTCAGAGTACTTCACGGAGCTCAACATCAGATCGGCACTATAAGATTTCATAAACAACATCCCGGCACCGAGGTGAAAACCCAATGGTTTCTTGTATGTCACTTCCTGGCCGCTGGCATCTTTATTGGACAATTTATGCTGGCCCACAAAACTCACCGCTGCCAAAAACGAAAACGTTGAGTAAGAGTAAGAAGAGCCAACTCCCAAGAGGTAACCGCCTCCACGAAGATTTTGATTATTCACTTCTTCCGGTTTGGTATTTTGCCCCACTCGACGATAGTCAAGAAAAGCACCCACCAGAAAATTGCCCATTCTGTAACCAGGCAGCGCCATGGCTTCGATAGTGTTCATATCGCGGGTTTTGATCGTCTGTGTTTCATTTTCCATTTCTCCATAGCCCCAACTGATTCCACCACGGACACCAAAACCGTCATCGGCCAAGGCCGAAGCCGAAATCACAGACCATCCTAATACTAGCAACAATATTTTATACATAAGACCCTTCTTTAATTTTAATATTAACGAAAACTAAACCCCGGAGCATCCATTTCACAGTAGGTCAGATTGTCCCGAACCTTGTTCGTGGCATCCACCACAAATGTGCCCGAGGCACTGCCAGAAACTACGAACGGATTTGCGAGCAAGATGCCGTTAGCGACCCCACTTCGAAATGATGCCCCTGTATTGGGACTGGCGGTATGAAGATAGAGGGTAACATGATCAGCACTCGGCGCGGCGGTCGTTCCGGTACAAGCGACGTTCGTGGCCGTTGTTCCACTTAATCGATCGGTGGATTCAGCACTTTCTGCACGACATACATCCGAAGAATATTGGGTACCTGCGATGCATAGAGTTCCATCATTGGCCGTGGGCCTATACTTTATGACGTCGCTCATATTGATCATAACGCAGTGATACGTCCCATCCGGAATATTTCCCCCACCCAACATAGGATTTGCAAGAAAATTTACTTCTGTGCCGCCACTAGAGGTGAAGATAACTTGGGGATTACTGCAATCTGTGGATGTCGATACCGCCACTTGATAGACCGTAATCAAAAGTTCACTGGGATTTACCCACGCCCAGGCTTGGCCGCATGTCATCAAGGATATACCTAAAATAATTTTGTAAAATGTTTTCATGTTAACTCCCCTAATTTCCTGCGCCCATAATAATGACTTTCCCGCCGACGCCCAAACCACCTGATTGACCACAGCTATAAATCAACACAGAGGCGGCACACAGGCACACCAGGGTTAAAAAAACTTTGAGCTTACTCGTCCTTGCATTCTTCATGTAGATACTCCTTATCTATGAAAGAAAAAAATCATTGGAATGGATTTATTGTAAAAGAATTCACGCTAATCGCAATAGGAAAGCACCCAAAAAATGATTTGAGAACATGGCTCAACTACTTCGAGCAAGTAGAAATACCTACTCTTTCACCTTGAGCTTGTCTTCATTTTCGCTGATAAATTGCTTAATTTCTTCAGCAATTCCCAGCAGCTTGAGCCACTGCTCTTTGTAAAGAGTCACAGGAAAACGTCCCATACCATAGACAGATAAGGCCCCTTTCTCGCTGACCTTCATGGATAGAACTCCACGACCACCTTTCTTATTTTTCAGGGCCTCGTTTTCGGCCTTAAGTCGCTCCACTTCCGCACGCAAATCTTCTGACATAAAAAATGCCTCCATCAACATAAGATGTTACCTAGTATGAAGGACTCCCTCATTTTTCGCTACAGGATTTCACCCAATCTGGAATGATTTTGGTCTCTTTTCACCTAATTATGAAATTGACAAATTTGCACTGTTCTCTCACTATATCCTGCATAATATCGCTGATGGAGACGTGCCTGAGCGGTCCAAAGGAACGGTTTGCAAAACCGTAAAGCCATCGGTTCAAATCCGATCGTCTCCTCCATACAACTTATCCAAAAATTTATGCAAAACGGGTGATCGACAACTTGAGACGACGAGATTTCTTTTTTCAATAATCAATTCAACTCGTTAGGTTTCAGTAAGTTAACTCGCTCATCCCTCTTTGAACCTTTCTGGCACTTTCACAGACTTTCGCCTGTGGGCTTGGTTGTGCTGGCCTTTGTGCTTACGAAGCGGCCAGTCGCAATTCTCTAAGCCCAACCCCTGTTTTTGACGGTGAGTCACGCTCGAAACATCGACCTAGTCGGCGTTCCAGCGCTCACTAGGGGGCTTTACGATTTGGGGTTTTTTGGCAGTTTTTTTCGTCGTCGACCACTCATTTTTACCAACAACAAAAGGAGAAACGAATGAGTCCTCGAAACAAAATTGTGCATGAGACACCTGAGTCAAAGGCACTCAAGGAGTTGCGCCAAAAGCGCGAGATGTCGCTGCAAAAGCTGGCCGACCTGTTACAAGTATCCAAGCAGATCCCCTACTTCATGGAAAGTGGTCGCGGCCATATCAGCTCCGAGTACGTTGTCAAATTCTTGGATGCTCTCGATTACACTCTGGCCGACTTTGAACATCTCGTAGGCAAAGAGGCCGCGAATAAAGGTCCAGGCCTTCGCCAGCGTTGCCACGATAAGCTGGACAAGATCGAGGATAGCAAGCTTGAAAAAATCTTTGACTACCTCTCCCAATTTTGAGGGAGGCAGGCCTCGGGTGAGCAACACTCTTGGCAGAATTTGACGGGCATGGGTGAAAATTTTGACTCCCCATGCTCCAGACTGATCGTGATTTTCATATTGTGAAAGTAATCGTCCACTTCGCTCTCTTGCATTGCCAGAACAATTAACGGTCTCCCAGGGGGAATCCCTCCGTAATTCTTCTTGCAATCCGTTCGACTTCGTTACCTCGATTTCACAACAAAA